>CEOE01029823.1_pt1 | contig 11316 bp, 10 predicted proteins | sample 530211 | NCBI WGS metagenome assembly CEOE01 (sample SAMEA2619779, study PRJEB7988) | marine metagenome | isolation source: saline water (ENVO:00002010), including
GATATCGTTGCCGCGAATATCCCGCATCGTGCTCTGACCGGCCTTGGCGACATCAATCACCTCACCGTTCTTGCGCCGGAAATCAACCTTGCCGGACGCGATATGGCCGCCGGCATAATCAGTCAGCCGCATCAGCGACATCGCCGTTACGGACTTCCCGGATCCTGACTCGCCGACAACGGCCAGCGTTTCGCCTCGGTCAATATGCCAAGAGACTCCATCAACCGCCTTGACCGTCTGGTCATCCAGCGGAAAGTGAACCCGAAGATCGTCGACTTCGATCAGTCGGTCATCATGCATTTACACGGCCTCCCATGGCTCGCCTGTCCTGGTCGGTGCTTAGATTTTTTTCTTTTTGCACCATTTTCAGCGGGGCAGTCTGTATGCTTTTGTAAGTCAAATCCAGACGCAATCTGTCAAATTTCGCACCCCGGAAGAGTTAAGACGTATGAGGCGGCCGTGAGCGGACGGAAAACCGAGAGCGAACATAGCCCCAATCGGAAAGAGGCCTTTCGCGAAGGCATACGGCACGGTCTCGCGGTCCCGTCGATTGTCGTCTTCGCAACCATGCTCGGCTATGGCTCCCTTGCACATGCCAACGGCTTTTCCGCTTTTGAAGCTCTGCTCTCGACCGCTCTTGTCTGGGCCATGCCGGGGCAGGTCGCGATGGCGGACCTGCGGGCCTCTGGTGCGGATCTGTTCGTAACGCTGCTGGCGGTTTCCATGGCCAGTGTCCGCTTCTTCCCGATGGCGACGATCCTGGTCGGTACCTTCCGCGATGCCGTGAGGCATCCGCTGAAACGGGTTTTCATCGCACACCTGATGTCGGCATCGACCTGGCCGATGGGCATGGCCGCCGCACAGCGTATGAACAAAGAGTCGGCGCTGGCCTATTATTGGCCTGTCGCGGGGCTTTGCATCATCATGGGCTGCATCGGCACGCTTGCCGGATACTGGCTTTCAGCGGACATGCCCGCACTTGTCCGGCTGACACTGGTTTTCCTGAATGTCGTGTTTCTCTCGTTGCTGTTTGCGTTGAACAGGGACCGACTTGTGATTCTCGCGGTCTGCGCGGGTGCTGTCATCGGGCCTCCCCTGCACAGCATCGAGCCGAATTACGGGGTGATCCTGACCGGCCTGATCGGCGGGACGCTTGCCTATATCATTCTCGGGAGGCGCCGATGAGCGCCGCCGCAATTTCGCCGCTCGCTCTGGTCCTGCTGGCGGCCTCGGTCACTTTCATCTGGCGTGTTCTGGGCGCCCTTCTGGCCTCTAAAATCGACACTGACGGCGCGCTGTTCCGCTGGATTGGCTGCGTTTCCTACGCCACCGTCGCGGGTCTGATCGCACGCATGGCGGTGCTACCGACAGGCGATCTGGCCGACACACCGTTAATGCTCAGGGTCGGGGCGGTTGCGATCGGCTTCGCGGTGTTCTTCCTGGCAAAACGCAACCTGCTGCTGGGCGCTGCAGTCGGCGCGGCATGTTTTGCCGGCGGATTGGCAATACTCACCTATTGACGGCCATCCGTACGGGGACTTCTGAAACAGACCCACGAGCCAGCAACCTCCCGGCACGAACAGCGAATTTCCATCAGCGCATAAAATCAGGCATCGTAAAGAGGCGAAGAGCCCGGCGGTACAGGATACCGCCTGAACGGAAAGGATCCGATCATGGCCAAGCCGCTTAATCCGATCGACACCGACGAAGACCGCGCCGACCCGCTTAACCCCGGGGAAGACGCCCCAAGCGAGCTTGAAGAAACGACCCATGCGGAGTTTCTTGCGATCTATGCCGACGCCTCCGAAAACCTGCGCTTCGCAAAGCATCAGCAGTGGCGCGCCGTGCTCTATTTTTCCATCGGCGCCGCGGTTGCGACGGGCTATGGGGAATGGACCCACTGGAAAGATCCGACACTCGCCCAATTGCTTATGATCATGGTCTGGATTTTCAGCCTCGCCAGCGCCGGCGTGGTCCTCAGTCTGCAATGGTGGCAATCGGCGGAAACGCGCAAAATCGACTATGTGACGTCCAAATGGGGAAGTTTCAGCACCGCTGCCCGCAAGCGGAAATCAAAACTGATCAGCGACCTGCAGCGTTACGGCATGATGATCGCAATGGTGCTCTACCTGGAACTGGTTACCATCGCGGTGACCCGAATTTTCCTGCTGAATATTTAACCGGCGAAATCGACCCTCAAGATGTGGCGCAAAATATCTAGAATAAAGGGAGCATTTTACAAAATATTCCCTTTATTCGGATTGCGACATTCGATTGACGACACGAGATTTCTCACATTAAAAATTCAGTCTCTCAATCAATCGGGGTGGGGCCGCGATGACTGTTCACAATCATGATACGGATAAGGGCGATGGGGTGGCGATCGGCTCACCCAATGTAAAAGGACGACTTGTTGTCTTTCCTGAAAAGGGCGATGCAACCGACTGGCACAAGTACGATGCCGAGCAGACCTACACGGTTACCGCTCTGACACGCTTTCTGTTTCGCCGGGAAGTTCGCCGGGCCGACGGCACAACCGATGTCGAGGAATATGATCTCCAGCCCGGATCCACAATCAAGCGTTCCGGCCCCTTCGAACACCGCGTTATCAGCCAATCCGAAGAACCCGCCATGTTCCGGAAGGGTTAAGGCTACGGATCCCAATTCTGCGAAATCAGGCGGACCCATCCCGGGTCCGCCCCAGTTGCTATGGTCATACCGCGTGCACCAGACAATATATTGTTCACGAAAGATTTCTCCGGGCTGCGTTCCGTCAGTGCGTGAGAAATACCGCGCATGACCGGACCAACCTCCGACATCACTCCGCCCGTTCCCGCATCGCCTTTCGGTGAACTCGCCGACGTTTTAAGCTTGCTGGTGGCCGCGGACAGTATCCCTGCAATAAACCAGGTACTTGACCAACGCATACCGAAGATCCTGTCATGCGACCGCTCTCAGCTCGTTTTGATCGACACGGCGAGCCAAAAACTGACTGCATATCCGGATACCAAAAGCGACACGATCTCGCTTGAGGATCCTCACTCGCCCCTCTCCCGATGCATCCGCATCCGTCAATCGGTGGCGATTTCTGAAATAGCGTCGTCGCAATCCAGCCAGCAATCTACCCTCGCGGCCCCGCTTATGACGGCAGCAGGCACGTTAGGTGCAATCGCCGCCATCGCCGATGGCGAGCATATATTCTCGGATCACGACCGGGAGATTTTCCGCTCCATAGCCGCTACAACGGCAGCAGTCCTGTTGTCTTTTCTGGACCGGGACACTCACCTGGCCGCCGCGCAAGATCAATCCCGGCAATTGCATGAGGAATTGAACGCCGCTCTACAGGCAATTCCGCACCCGGTCATCATCTACGACAAGGACTTCAACTTCCGGGCCTGGAACAGCGCCTTCGTCGAGATTCAGGGCTACACCGAAGAATTGATGCTGGAAATGGGCGGCATGGCCAACCTGCTGCGCTACGAAGTCGAGGAGCTCGATTCATTTCCCGGGCAAACATATGAGGAAGTCTGGCAACAATACTTGAACTATTATGAGTTCGAGGACTTCAATCACTCCGTCCAGTACTGGCCGATGCGGCAGAAGCATATCGACCGGCGGACCCGGAAAACGGAGTCCGGCGGATGGGTTTCCGTGCTGGTCGATATCACCGACTGGATGGAGGACCAGGAAAAAATCCGGCTGGCGAAGGATGAAGCTGAAGCGGCGGCGCGCGCCAAATCCGCTTTCCTGGCCAACATGAGTCATGAAATCCGGACGCCCCTGAATGCGATCATAGGCTTCACCCAGCTCGTCCTCCGGGGAGATCTGACACAGAAGCAAAACGAGCATCTGACACAGGTCGAAAGCTCCAGCCAGCTCCTGCTCCGGATTCTCGACGACATACTCGATTTCTCGCGAATTGACGCCGGCATGCTGGAACTTGAGAGCCTGCTGTTTCATCGCGACGACATACTCGGTAATGTCGTCGCCCTGACGGGAAACAATATACTGTCGCCCGATGTAGACCTTCTCCTCTCGGTCGGCGAAGAGGTGCCCGAAAGGCTTGTTGGCGATCCGTTCCGGCTTGCCCAGATTCTTCTCAACCTCACCGGCAACGCCGCCAAATTCACGCAAAAAGGCTCGATTGTTCTGAGTGTCGATCTGGTGGAGCGGGACGAAGAAGGCGCAACACTCCGTTTTGAGGTCAGCGATACCGGCATCGGCATGGCACCGGAGCAGTTCGAGAACCTGTTCCAGGCTTTCAGCCAGGCGGACACTTCGACGACGCGGCGCTATGGGGGGAGCGGACTTGGCCTGGCTATATCCAAGGCACTCACAACCCTGATGGGCGGCACAATCGGTGTCGAAAGTGTTCCGGGCGAAGGCAGTAGTTTCCATCTGACCCTGCGCTTTGAAACACCGGCCGCAGCGGCGCCGCAGCGGAAGAACACCATCAAGGACGGCCTGCACGTACTAATCGTCGATGCAGGCAGTAAAGCGCGCGAAACCATTGCGCAATCGGTGGAGCAACTCGGAGCAACGACCGGAACAGCTGCCGATTGCGACGCAGCGGAGGAAGTTCTGCGCGCGGCGGAACCCGCCTATGACATCGTGCTTCTGGACCACAACATCACCACACCGGAAACTGTAAATCGCCTGCGCACGGCACTGCATAATCATCCAGGCATGAGTAACGGTGAAGTTGAACGCCTGTTAATCGGGACATTTGGCGGGAACGAGATTCACGAAACCACGCCGGCGGCCGAAATAGATGGCATGATACCGAAGGCTGTAACGCCATCGCGCCTGCGGGACGCCCTGCTCAAGGCCTTTGGGCGGACATCGCCACTGGAGAATCCCCGCCCCCTGATCGATCCCACACACCGCGCCACACTCTCGGGCCTGCATGTGCTATTGGCCGAGGACAATGCAGCCAACCAACGCGTTGCCCAGGAAATGCTGGAGCAGGTCGGCATGCAGGTGACGGTTGCCGCAACCGGGCGGCGTGCCATCGAGAAAGTCCGTTCGGAACCGCCAGGAACATTTTCCGCGATCCTCATGGACCTGCAGATGCCGGAAATGGATGGCCTGAGTGCCGCCCGTGTCATCCTAGAGGACCCGGACCACAGAAACCTGCCGATCATCGCCGTGACGGCAAATGCCTTCGACGACGACCGCCAGAACACCCGTGACGCCGGAATGGTCGATCATATTGCCAAACCGGTAGACCCGCACAAGCTCTACGCCGTGCTGGCAAAACATACGGGCTAGAGGGATAGGGCTGGTTATTGGCGCGCCTGGCCTAACTCATCCCGTCCCGCCACTCCGATGGCGAGCAGCCGCAAAAGCGGCGGAAAGCGGCCGCGAATTTGGCCGGGTTCGAATATCCGACCTGTAGTGCGATTTCCATGATCGTTTCCTTCGTCCGAAGCAGTTCCTTCGCCCGCTCCATGCGTCGGAAAGTCAGGTACTCATAGGGCGCATAACCGGTCGCGGCACGAAATGCCCGTGTCAGGCTGCGCGTGTCCCGGTTCAGCTCGCAGGCTATATCCGCGACTCTGAGATCCGAGCCAATACGGCTGTCGATCACATCAACTGCCTGCTGCAATTCCCGCGTGGACAGGGGCCTCACCGGCCTGACGGAAGCGAATGAAAGCGGCCGGTCTATCTCAACCAGACGGCGCAGGATCAGGTCCAGTCCGTGATCCAGGAATAGCGAAGAAAGCCCATGCACCTGAGCGTCGCGCCAAAGCGCGATCATGACAGAGCTGACGAGCGGGTCATCGCCCAGGCTTTCGGCAGCGGGTGCCAGCGCGTCTATCCCGCCAATATCCCCCAATGCTCTTTGCCCGCGCTCCGGGCAGATGTTGATCCCCATCAGGCGCGCGGTCGGGGAAAAACCCTCAGCCCTGGTGTTAGGAAGCACAACCGTCTGGCTCCCGCCGCGCAGGATGCCGTCGACCTTGCCCCAATCCCCTGATCGCAGGTAGCTACCGGCCTTGCCAAGGCACTGGACCAGCGTCAAATAAGGCGAGACCTCGTACGCACCCTCTGCCGCGTCCAGTGTGGTGACGGTAAGCAAGGTTGTGCCATCTCTACTCGAAAAGTATTCGGTCGGCCCTATTGCGCGGTCTTCAACACGCTGCTTGAACTGGCTACGTTCGTCTGCCCAGTCAGTCTGAACCATGGCTGTAAAACCCTTATTGAAGCACGCTTTTGGATTATCCCGCCCGCATATGGAGTAGACAGACCCTCCATATTTCTATGATTTCACTCCCACAAACAGGAATGATTATCAGTATTATTATCGGAATTTGGAGATTCTGGCGATGCACAACGGAATGCGGGGCTGTTTTTCAGCTGCAATGATACTTCTAGTCTCTTCCGTACAAGCGAACGCGCAGGGCACGGATGGGAACGCTGTCCAGCTGGACGCCATCACCGTCTCCGGCGGGCTTATCGAGCGCACCCAGCAGCGCACCGGGACCAGCGTTGATGTCCTCGATGCGGAGGAGCTTGAAAAACGCCCGGCCATGACGAATGTACGCGATGTGCTCGAAAACACGGTCAACATGACGGTCCCGACCGGCACCGCGAAAGCCCCTACCATCCGCGGCGTGGACGGAACCGGGCCTGCCGAGAATGCAAATGCCTTCTTCGCTGGCAGCCGCGCCCGCATGGGCCTTCGGATTGACGGCCGGCCGGCCAGCTACAACGAGATTGTGTTCGGAAACTCCTCGCTGTGGGATGTGGAAAAAATCGAGGTTTTGCGCGGCGCGCAAAGCACCCTGGTCGGGCGCAACGCCATTGCAGGGAACGTTTCCATCACCACGAAGAACCCCACCTTCGAGCAATCCGGAGCGATCCAGACCTCTGTCGGAAATTACGAGGGGCGCCGCGTCTCCGGCATGGTCAACACACCGATCATCAAGGATCTTCTCGCCGCACGCTTCTCTGCCGACTGGCAGGCGGGAGAGTCTGCCGTGAGCTACCAGCCCTTCCCCGGCACCGACAACCCGGGGGAAATCAGGGCTCTCTCCCTACGCGGGAAGCTCCTTGCCCGGCCTAATCTCGGACTTGATTCAACGCTGCTTCTCACCGCGTCGCACAGCAGTCACAAGGCTCCGCAAGGCGAGTTCATCGTGCGGCCGTTCGAGGAAAGGAATTCCAACTTCCCACAACAGCCGGTCCACAAGCCCTCGACAACCAGCCTCGGCGGAGAGTTCGAGGTCGATCTGGACGAGAACTGGCGGCTGGAACTGGATGCCTCCGTCACGGATTTCAGATTCACCCGCACGGTGTCGCCGAACACATCCAACGCCCGGATCGATTCGCTCGAATTCGCCATGGATCCGCGCGTTCGCTATTCCGGGGACAATGGCTTCGAAGCCCTGCTCGGAACGCATCTCTACCGGTCGCGACAGGATGAGTTCATCGAGTTCGTGGCCCGTCAGAATTTCGATGACGAAGTCGACACTTACGCCATCTATGGCGAGACGATTATTCCGTTCGCAGATGCGTGGGAGCTGACCATTGGCGCCCGCTACGAACAGGAACAGCACCGGCGCAATGGCGGCGACGCGACCGGCTCTGTTGCAACCATCGACAGTGACCGGACCTCCGACGCCTTCCTGCCGAGGATCGGTGTTAACTGGGAAGCGGCGTACAACCAGAATTACGGTGTGCTGGTTTCAAAAGGCTATAATGCAGGCGGTGGCGGCATCGCCTTCGGCTCGCCCAACCCCTTCCCCATCGTGCATTACGAATATGATTCAGAGACGGTCTGGAATTACGAGCTCTATGGGCGTCAGACCCTGATGGATGGCAGGCTCGGGCTCACCCAGAACCTTTTCTATGCCCGCTATTCCGACATGCAGCTGCCATTTGATCTGACCCCGCTCGACACTCGGGACGAACTATTCGTCGTCCGCAATGCCGATCAGGTTGTGACCTATGGTGCGGAACTGGGCGCTACGTTCGCTCTTTTCGAAAATATCGACCTGTTCGGTAATGTCGGCCTGCTGAAGACTGAAGTGGAGAAAAACCCGGGCTCAGGCATTGAGGGGAACAGCCTGTTTGGCGCTCCCAATCTTACCGCCGCCGCAGGCATTTCCTGGCAGCAGGACGGCTGGAACGCCAGCCTCGCCGCCCGCTATTCGGACAGCTATTTCACGGACATCAACAACCGGCCCCGCGGCAAGACCGACGCCTATATCGTGACGGATGCCGAAGTCGGCTACACGTTCGGCACCTTCCGCGTATTCGGCGAGATAGAAAACATTTTCGATGCCGACACCGCCGTCGGTTTCTATCCTGGCGCAACGACCGAAGCCGATACCGCTGTATTGCTCCAGCCGCGTACATTCCGCGTCGGCGTCAGCGCCCGGTTCTGATCCCTCACCCTGATCATCAAGCTCCACATAACATTCGAGGCCATCATGTCCCGCATAGCGTCCGACGATTCGCTCTGGCCCCTCAGCATCCTGATGCTTGAGGGCTCACAGAGCCTGGAACAGCATGATCAGATGCTAGACACCTGGAACGCCTGGTTTGCCCGTAAAGAGCAGTTCATCTCCCTGCGAATATATCTAGATGAAAGCTCCCTTGATCAGGTTCCGGGAGTTGGCCGCGTCACGAAACAATGGCTCAAAACCGGCGCCGCCGAAAACATGCGCCGGCTGGTTTCCTGCATGGCCATCGCGGTACCTCCGTCTCGCTTCGAGGCAATGAATCGCCAAAGCGTCGAGAAGGCCTTCGGCATTCCGGGCGGCGTATTTCCAAACCTGGACGATGCTCTGGATTGTATTTCCGAGACCGATAATCTACCGGCCGAAAAAGCGATCGCTGCGCGTGAGATCGTGAAAAGCTTTCACGCCGGACGGTAATGATGATCTGATTTCGAGCTATTGCCTGCGAAATTCTAAGTCTCTTTGTCGAATATCCGAAAAGTGCTGCGGGAAATTTCAGATCCCCCCACCCGGTATGCCAATATAGGTTTCTGTCTTTATCTTCAGGGAGGATCTCAAATGCCTGACGAGACCTGTGGAGGAGAGGATCCATGTTTCAGTCACTTACTCGTGGACGGCCATCCCATCGACCCCGATACCATGCGCGACGTACTCCGGTTCCGGCGTGCCGAACGGCAGAGGCTTTACGAGGTCAGGAAGTCCTTTTCACCTGAAGAGCGCGGCACCGCCACGCAAGCAATCATCCGGGACCTGAAGCAGGTTACGGGACCGCTCAAGGGACGCCGCATCGCAGTCTATTGGCCGATGCTGGGGGAACCCGATCTGCGTCCCTGGATGAAAGAGGCACATAGTCAGGGCGCGCAGATCCTGCTGCCGGAGGTGGTGGTGAAAAAACAGCCTCTGCAATTCAGGGAATGGCAGCCCGGCGCCCGCATGGCCCGTGGTATCTGGAACATCCCGGTGCCCGCCAATGGCGCCATCGGCACGCCGGACCTGGTGATCTCGCCCCTGGTCGGCGTGGACGAGGAGTGTTTCAGACTGGGCAATGGCGGCGGCTATTACGACATGACCCTGGCCGGCCTCTCTCCCCTCCCGCGCATTATCGGGATAGGCCTCCCCGGATGCGCCATCCCGACCATCTTCCCGATGCCATGGGATATCCCGATGGATATCGTCGTGCTCGGCGACGGCGCACCGCGTGAACGAACGGCAGCATAAACCGTCCACATAAATACCGTCATTCCACAGCAGTGGGGACCCGGGGATAACAAGCGCCACCCTCCGATCAACTAGGTTCCCCGTGCGCGGAAATGACAGCATTGAGACTTAGACAACACACGACTTGGTTTCAGCTCCGTTCGTCCCGTGGCGTGGCACGTTGGTAGGTATGGCTGTGCCCGGTTTACCGACACCTCATCCTCTATATCCATCCCTAATATTCTTTGCCAGAATTCCATCATGAGAAAACTGACCGATATATTCCGACTTTAGCGAGAACAATTGGTCGCTCTGCTTAAAAAAACCCAGAAAACACAAAAAGGAAAACGTCACATGGAAATAAAAAAATTCATAATCTCGATCGCAACAAATAAGTTTTTGCACCTTTTTTTAGGTCTAATGACAGTATACGCCGGAGCCTCAGAGGCTTGGGAAACCATTGTCGACGATTTTTCATCCGCGCATATCAGAGCTTCGCATGGAGTTATTTTTTTAGGCGCATACCATTTGTTACGCTCTCTTGCTGAATTTGTAGAATCGGCTGATTATTTCAAAGAAAGCATTGAATAGAACTCTGACAGGCGGTTACACGCACCAAATCTCTACCGCCCCTCCTGTTCCCCTCGAGCGCAATCAGGGAGACGGTTGATATCCATCACTCCGCCTCCGGCACCCGCGCCTCTTTCAGCGCCGCCGCCTGCCGTTTCGCCAGCGCATCCACATCGAAATCCGCAATCAGATCCTGGAACAGCCGGTACCAGTTCACTTCCGCCTTCAGATGCAAGAACACCGAGCCGAGCCCAATCGCGGCGCGGTCCATCAGGACGAATTCGCGGGGTGGTTTCACGCCGCGCAGGCGGCGGAGTTCGACATGGACTTTTTCCGCCACCTCGCGGCCATACATGCCGGTGTTGGTTTCCTGGATACGGCGGGCCTTGTCTTCCATCAACGGGGCGTAGATGAAACGGGCCCACATATTCAGGACCGAGACGGTTTCCTTGTCCAGCCCCTCGAACCCCCAGCTTTCATAGGCATGCACCGCGAGCGCTTCGTCATCGGTCGAGAGGGCGTTGTAGAGATCGATGACGCCCTTGACGAAGCTCGGCGGGAAGACGCGGATGCTGCCGAAATCGAGCAGATTGACGGAGCCGTCCTCGCGGACCGAATAGTTGCCGAGATGCGGGTCCCCGTGGATCACACCGTATTCGTAGAACGGCACGTACCAGGCCCGGAACATGTTGAGAGCGACCTGGTTCCGGCTCTCCTGATCCTCATGCGCGGCAATGAAGTCGAGCAGTTTCGCCCCGTCCAGCCAGTTCATGGTCAGCACGCGCGGCGTGGTCAGGGCATCGACGCTTTCGGGCACATGCACTCCGGGCTCGCCCTTCAGCATCAGGCCGTAGAGCGCCATGTGCCGGGCCTCGCGCTGGTAGTCCAGCTCCTCGCGCAGCCGAACGGAGAGTTCCTTGTAGATCTCGTCCGTGTGGATCGCCTTGTCATAGCGGGCATAGATCGAGAAGATCAGCCGAAGCTGGCGCAGGTCCGCCTCGACCGCGGATTGCATGTCCGGATATTGCAGCTTCACCGCCAGCGGGTTGCCGTCCGCATCCGCTGCCTTGTGCACCTGTCC
>CEOE01004419.1_pt1 | contig 11261 bp, 10 predicted proteins | sample 530211 | NCBI WGS metagenome assembly CEOE01 (sample SAMEA2619779, study PRJEB7988) | marine metagenome | isolation source: saline water (ENVO:00002010), including
AAGTTGTTCTTTAGTCCAATTATCTCCGATCTTACGTTCTTCAAATTCAATTCCATGTTGTGTAAGTTGGTATTTTGCTCTCACACAATACTGACAGAGATCACGGGTCCATACAACCACTTTCATTAAAGATCGCCTTCTTGTCTATTTTCTGAATAGTGAACATCAAACTCACCACCTGGGTATCTGGATTTTAACTTCTCAACGTTTTCTGAAATAATATCATCAAGAGTTAAGTCAAGGGTTCTACAAGCGTTTGCTACATACCACATAATATCTCCAAGCTCACGCTTGAGGTGAAACCGTACATCTTTGTCAAGAGGCTTACCTTGAAATACAGCTTTTTTCACTATTTCAATAAACTCACCACTCTCTGAAGAAAGACCAATAGCTGCAGTAAGAAGTAAACTTGGATTAATACCGTATTCGTTTTCAATCTCAACCATTCTACCATTCATATCATGACGGTGGTTAGAAGCATCAGATGTTACTTCTTTTACAAATTCTTTGTACTTTTCAAAATCAATCATAGAGAAAAACCTTTAAATGTATCTTTAGATACGTCTTGTTTAGTTCCTCCAATTACATAACTGGAAATCTCTGTTTCTTGTGGAGCTACTTGTACTTCAGCACCTGAGATCCATTTTTGTGTCCAAGGCAGTGGGTTAGCGCGTGGCACTTTGTAAGGACTCTGAACACCGATGGCTGTCATACGTTTATTAGCAATCCACTCAATGTAATCATTAAGTAGTTTAGCATTAAGACCAATCATAGAACCGTCTTTGAATAAATACTGTGCCCATTCTTTTTCTTGATCAACAGCTTCAACAAACATTTGAATTACATCTTGTTCGCACTCTTTTGCAATCTCAATAAAGTCTGAATCATCTTTTGGCAACAACTTAAGAATTTGTTGTGTAGAACCAAGATGTACATTCTCGTCACGGGCGATAAGTTTAATAATCTTAGCATTACCTTCCATTTTTTTAAGTTCTGCGAACGCCCAAGAACAAGCAAAAGATACATAGAAACGTACACCTTCAAGAATATTTACACTTGCGATACATAGATAGAGTAGTTTTTTAAGTTCATATAAATTTACTCTAATTTTTTTACCATTTACTTCGTGCGTGCCTTCACCAAGTAGTTGATACCACTTTGTCATTTCAATTAACTCATCATAATGTTTTGAGATAGAGTCAGCACAATCTACGATTTCATTAATATCCATCATTTCATCAAATACTTTAGAAGGGTCAGCATAGATATTACGAATGATATGTGTATACGACCGAGAGTGAATCGTTTCTGAAAATGTCCAGGTAATAATCCAGTTTTCAAGTTCAGGAAGTCCTACTATTGATCCAAACGATTCTGCGGGAGCACGACCCTGAACAGAGTCAAGCACAATCTGACGCTTTAGATTAGAAGTAAAAATGTGTTGTTCATGCTCAGTTAGTCCTTTGAAGTCTGCCGCATCACGTAAAATATCTATTTCTTCTGGTCTCCAAAAGAACCCAAGTTGCTTATCAGTTAATTTATCAAATGCACGATATTTGAGCGTGTCAAATCTTTGCATACCAAGATCTTCATCAAAGAACATCTTAGCTGTAGTATGGTTATGGTTTGTCGCTTTATTTAATACAGTCATGTTTCACCTATAGCACACAAGAATCACAATCAGCTTCATCACTGATGTCTGTAAGCTGTTCTTGTTGTGTTTCATTTAATTTATTAATATCAATCTCACCTTGCCCATCAAAAGTATTGAAGTAGTAAAGTTGTTTACCACCATATTTATAGAACATTAGCAAGTCTTGAATCATCGTACTCATTGGAATTTTTTCGTCTTCAAAGAATTGTGGATTGTACGATGTGTTTACACTAATTCCTTGATCAATATATTTTTGTAAGATAGCACAAATCTTGAGGTATCCTTGTGGTGAACGTTGATCCCACAACAGATTATACTTAGATCGTAGCTTATGAATACCTGGTACTACCTGCTTCAACACTCCGTCCTTTGATTGCTTAATAGACACAAAGGAGCGTGGAGGTTCAATACCGTTTGTCGCGTTTGCAATCTGTGCTGAGGTTTCAGAAGGCATTAAAGCCATCAAAGTAGAGTTCCTAATTCCTGTTTTATTAAGCTGCACTCTCAATTGTTCCCAAGGCATGCGCTCTTGATGAGTTACAAGCTCATCTACATCAGTTTTACGAGTATCGATAGGTACTACACCGTGTGTATACTTTGTTTCATCATTACCTGTAGGAGCCCCTTGTTCATGAGCTAAATCAGCTGATGCTTTGATTAAATAGTAACTCCAAGCTTCTGCATATTCATCTAACAGTTCTAGATCAGGTTCTTCATACGTGGTGCCATTTTTAGCTAACCAATATGCAAGATTAATAATACCAATACCAAGTGGACGGCGTTTCATTGTTGCGTGTTCAGCAGCTTTTACTGGATAGTTTTGATAATCCAACAACGCATCTAACCCACGAACAGCTAATTCACATGGTTTTTTAAAGTCTTCGATCTTTGTAATTTTACCCCAATTAATTGCACTGAGAGTGCAAAGAGCGATTTCACCTTTTTCATCATTAAAATCAGTTAGTGGTTTTGTTGGAAGATTAATTTCACAACATAAATTTGACTGACGAATAGGTGCAACTTTTTCATCAAATGATGAGTGAGCATTAGCGTGATCTACGTTCATTAAATAGATACGACCTGTGTTTTTACGCTCTTCAATAAATTTTGAAAATAGTTCAATAGCTGGGATTGTTTTTTTGCGAATGTTAGGGTGCACTTCCGCTTTTTCATACAAGTACTTGAATTCTTCTTGATCATTAAAATAAGCTTCGTATAAACCTGGCACATCTGATGGAGAGAACAAAGTAATATTGCCGCCTTCTAAGAGACGTTCGTACATCAGTTTATTAAATTGTACTCCATAGTCCATATGTCTGACTCTATTGTCTTCAGTTCCTTTGTTGTTTTTAAGGACAAGCAAATCTTCCACTTCGTAGTGCCAGATAGGGTAATACAAAGTGGCTGCTCCATTTCGCACTCCTCCTTGACTACAAGATCGTGTTGCAGATTGGAACATTTTATAGAACGGTATAACTCCTGTATGGTAAGCGTCTCCGCTTCTGATGGGAGAACCAAGGGCTCTAATACGTCCAGCTCCGATGCCGATGCCTGCTTTTTGACTGACATACTTAACAATGCTGCTAGTAGAAGCATTAATACTGTCCAGCGAATCGTCTGTTTCAATAAGGACGCATGAACTAAATTGCCTCTGTGGAGTGCGTACACCAGCCATAACAGGAGTAGGCAAAGAAATATCAAAGGTAGATATTGCATCATAGTAGTCTTTAACCCATTTCAATCTAGACTCTTTTGGGTATGCCTGAAAAAGAGTCATTGCAATTAGCATATAAGCCATTTGCGGAGTTTCGTATATTCTCTTTGTAACACGATTCTGCACAAGATATTTACCACGAAACTGTTCCATCGCAGCATATGTAAGAGTATTATCTCTATCATGTTTAATCGTTTTATTTAGTTTGTTAAACTCTGCTTTCGAGTATGCCTGTAAAATTTCAGAATCATACAATCCAAGCTCAACATTATTTTCAACTAAGTTACGTAAGTTACAAGGCTCGAATTGGCTATACACCATTTTTCTTAAGTGGTAGTTAATTAATCTTCCTGCTACCCACTGATAGTTAGGAGCGTCCTCTGAAATGAGATCAGCAGCAGCCTTGATTAAAGTTTCTTGTATCTCAGCAGTTGTCATTCCATCAAAAAATTGAATCTGACTTTTAATTTCAACTTCACTTGCACTTACACCATTAATTCCTTCGCAAGCATAAAACACCACCTTGTGTAATTTTTCGATATCAAGAGGCTCACGAGAACCATCACGTTTAATTACTTCTGTCATTATTTTTCCTTTATTGTATCGTGCTGATGTTGTCTTCTTTGACAATAGAGATTTTATCGATAAGTGGGTGGGTAAAGTCGTGTGAGATTAAGAAGACATTTAGATTATCTTCTTTCTGTAGCACTTCGATTAGTTTATCTTTTCCTTCGTCATCTAATACTCCAGTGATTTCATCAAGGAATAAAAGATTAACACTACTACCTCCAAGCTTAGATAGTAGATTGCGAATTGCTAACAAAATAGAAGTTTGAATCCTACTAAATTCACCACCAGATACAGTTTCAATTGGAGTTGATATGCCATTATTGATAACAGAAATGTTTAATTTTTCTTTATCAAGTTTAAACTCAACTTGAAACTGACCATCACTTAACAAAGATAAGTAATAATTTATAGAGTTTTCTAACTCTTTAGTTAAATTTTCTAATTTAAACGCCACGATGCCAGATGTGCTAAACGCTTTTTTAAGAATATTTAAAGAATTTATCTGATTTGATTTAGTTAATGTAACATCTTTTATATTTTTTTGTCTAATTGAAAATTCATTTTTTTGGTCAATTAGTGCTTCAACTCTTGCATTATGAATTCCTACCTGTTTGTTGTGTTCTTGTGCTTCGCTTGCTGCATAAAACTGTGTAGAATATTCTCTTTTCAGAGAGTTAATTCGTGACTCAATATCTCCAATGTCAGGATAAGTTTTAGGTATTGATGAATCTATTAATTGTGTAAGATGCTCAAATCTTTCTATTTTTCTTTTGTTCTCGGCATACTGTTTTTTGAGAGCATCAGTTTCTTTAACTTCATTAGACCATTTAGTAGCTTTTATCATACCCTCTCGATGTAAAGTAGTCTTTTCATTCAGCTGATCTTGTAAATCTTGTTTAATAATCTCAAGATGAGAAACATCGATAGTTTGACCACAAGACAAACATTTATCATTCAGTTTCATGTTAGAAATATCATTCACAAGCCTATCCATATCGCGTTTTAACATGATCAAATCTTGTTTAAGAGTTTGATATTCATCCCAAAATTCAAACTCAGCTGGTTCTTGTAGTCCAGCATCAAACTGTATAGAATCACGCTCTTCTAAATACATATTATTTTTATCAATTTTTTTGCAAGTTGCTTCATAATTATCAAGCTCTTGCTGTAGAACTCCAATTTGCTGCTGAAGATTTTCATCTACTGATGGCACATCAGATTCAGTTTGTTTTTGAGGAATTTTAGTAATTGCTAAAAAATCTTCAATGGTTTTGAGCTCACCTTGAAGTCTACTATATTCACGATCAGTTTCAATCGCTTTTGCCTTAATAGTATCACCGATGGCAATATACTTTTCAAGGTTAAATAGGTTGATCAAAAACTTTTTACGATTAGCATCTGTTGCTTTTAAAAACTCAAGTAAATCTGTAGATGACTGATATGTAAGTTGTGAAAACACATCAAAGTCTAGTCCAATGATTTGAGAAATAATTTTGTAGGTATCTAACACTTTATGATCTGATATATCAACACCATTTTCTAAAAGCTTTACTTTTGTTTGTGCGCCACTGCGACTAACTGTAACGATATAATCTTTACCATCAGCAACAAAAGTAAGTTCTGATTTCCAGTTCTTTTCTTTTGACCAACGATTAAGAATATCAGATTTTTTGATTCCTTTGATATTTTTATTAAATAGAGTTTCTTGAATAATCATAGCAATAGATGACTTACCGCTACCATTAGGAGCTGTAAGCTGAGTAATTATTGCTTTTTGTAAATCAATTTCATTATCTTTTCCATATGAAAACATATTAGAAAATTTAAGTGTTTTTAGTAATATTTGAGACATTATACTTTTCCGTTTTTTAGTTGATGCACTTTTTTAAGAGGGAATCGTTCATCAAATTTATCTTTAAATCTAGGCCAAGAAATAAAAGGAGTAAATAGTGTTTTAGAATACGAATTAACTTCTTCAATTATATCAAATAGTTGATATTGATCAACGTATTCCCAGCCTGTTAGTTTTTTACGTCTAGGCAGTTGTGGATATACAGAGTAGATAAATTCATTATCTTTCATGCCTGGTTGATCTGGGTCATAGTTTGCGGCATAGTGACAAAAAATAGGTTCAAGAGATGTAAAAGTAAAGAACTTTTTATTTTTAGCGATTGCTTGTTTAACTAAATTAGGCGAATCCTCATTCCAACCGATTCCAATGTATGGATCAAAGTCAGGATTGTGCCCTGAAAAAACTATGATTTCAGACTCTTTTACATAGTTAAACAAATTAGTTAGTGCTATTTGTGAATAAGATGCCGAAAACTGACCATAGGTGCATGCATCAGGAATGATGTGTTTGACAAATTTATCAAAAGAAAGACCAATCAAATTATAAGGAATTGATCTCTGTTTACAATATTTAATAGCATACATAATGTCATAGTCATTCGCGCCTTTAAACAGTCTCTGTATTAACACTCTAAAAGGAATATTTAGTTGATAAAATGTTTCTGCTATTAGTTCTGAATCTATTCCTCCACTCATGGTAATTACGTATTCACCTTTATGTGTTTGATGAAATTTTGATACTAACTTTTTCATATCAACAAACAAGTTGCTTCCTCTTCTTGAATACTCTGGTACAGAGACTATAGCTCCTCTATGTATTCCAGCAAAATCCCAATCATAATCAGCAGGACGCCAAATTGATTGATTTTTTTCATACAACCAATAAGTACGGTTCAAAGAATAATCAATTGAGTCCCAAAGACTTGTACTCATTTAACACCCTTTCAGTATCAGCTACCTTAATATGGTTAAGATAGATTTCAAGTTCTTCATAGATTGTTTTGTTTTTTAAATCAAGAGTTGCATCTTCTTGAGGCTTTTCTACAACTTTTTTGTCTAGTAGATCAGACCGTTCAATCTTTGACAGTTGATCTATATTACCAGTCACCTCATACATCACATGATGATGAGAATCAGGTCGCATTTTTTCTCCAGCTTGAATTGTGCGACGTACTAGCTTTGGAAGATCTAAATCGTAAAATTCACGTGTGTAGTTATGTGAATCTATCACTTCATAAATATCTACTCCGTATTTACGCTTTTCATCGCGATCAAAAGTTGTATTAACTGGCGATCCTGGATAATAGCAATTAGTGTTTTGATAGCGGTGATTAAAATGTAAATCACCTAACAGTGTCAAACCCCATGGATTAAGCTTATCAAAGTCATACTCTGGAGTGATATGTGGTGGAACTTCTCCGCGAATATGAGTCACAAGAATATCTCCAGATTCATACTCAGGTAGGTTATCAGTTTGCATCTCGCCATATGGAAACAACTGGAATCCTTGTCCTGCTATTTCACAACGACCATTTCTGGTAAATACCTGCACATGAGTATTTTTGATAGCATTCTTTTCAGTAAGGTGCTCAAAGAATGTTTCCCCCTTGCGAGTAGCTTCATGATTTCCTGGAATGATGAGAGTGGGAACGGTCACTGAGTTGATATAGCTTAAAAACAGTGAGATTTCATCTGGCTCAGGCTTTTTATCAAAGATGTCACCAGCTATCACATGCACATCTACACGTGCCTCAAGGGCGATCAGCTTGCGAAACATTTCACGAAATCGATTGACCTGCCAATCGTATGGAACCTTCTTTTTGTGTAGATTGATGTGCCAATCAGCTGAACATAAAATTTTAATCATTTACCTTCTTTCTATTATAGTGTACAAGATATTTTATCAGCAACTAGACTATTCCACATAGGACCGTAGTGCTGCATATCACGAGCTAGATCAGGAGATCTAAGTTTATTGGTTAAGTCATGGTAATCGTGTCCACCAAACTCTTTCTCTAAATCTATTATATTAAATTGTGATACAGAGTGTCTATAGCTGTTTGAAAAAATTTGTCTATAAGTGTCAAGTAAAAATACAGAGTGTTCTAGATTACCAAAAGTGAGTTGCACTAAGCCTTGTAGCATCCGTTTGTTATGAAAATTTTTATCATAACCACTAATCAACAGCTTGTTTACGAGTCTATCTAAGCGATGAAATTTTGTTTTCTCATATACATTAGTTCTAGTAGGATACGTCCAAACAACAATTACTTTTTTAACCTTAGTATAGCTTAAAAGTAAGAGAGTATTAAGAAATTGGTGCTCACAAGACGAACTAGGAACACCTAAATTAATACAATTTACACCTGTCTTTTTTTGTATAAGATGTGGAATTGTATCTTCTAATCTATTTCCAGACCCAAATATGTGAGAACACCCGACAACTGCATAACTATTAATCCAATCTATTTCATCAAATTCTTTGCATCTGTATCCTTGAGAGTTTAATTCATAAGTTATTTTATTATTAGCATAAAACCAGCTTTGATCTAACTTTTTAAGATTTTCTTTAAATAGGCTTTTAGTGTCAAGACCATGCCACTCAACAGTTACATTTTTAGGGTAGTCTTTCCCTCCTAATATTGGTAAAAGAGTTATTTGTTTATGCACTATAATATCTGTTCAAAATAAAATTTTTGTTATTGCTAATTCTCAAAAAATATGCTAATTTATGTGAGTTAGCTAGTGAACAACGCATCACCGCAGGTGAAAAGCTGTGGAACAAGGCTTGAAACGTTGTGTTCTAGCGTTAGTCTCGGAGAGACGCAGCCGTGGCAACGGAGTTGCCTAGTAGTCACGTCACTGTTGTGTCTAAATCTCAAGATACTGAAAGTTTTGCGTATACCAAATGGCAAAAGTGTATCTTTCTCCTTTTAAAACTTTTGTCACCCCGTGAACAAACTTATCATTTGATGGAAACACTAAAAGTGTGTTAGCTTTTGGTTTATAACTCCAATCAAGTTTTGGAAAATAAATCTCTCCACCCTCATACAAATCATTAATATAGTAGATAGCTGACCATGTTCTAAATGATGTTGGGTGATCAGTTTGATCTCCGTCTGGCCAAGAGTTATCTGAATGCACAGTCATCTCTCTTCCAGTTTCCCACCTAGTAAGCTCTGTATTATCTGGAAAGTGAAGCTCACCTGTGTATTCGTGAATTAGTTGTTGTCCTAAAAATCTACAAAGATTCATATAAGATTTAAATGTATATCTTATCTCATTTTGAGAATCTAAAAGTTTAAAGGGAATAGTTCTCCCTTTAAACTCTTCAATAGTTTGGGCTTTCGTAAAATACTGATTATTGAATAGATTTTTGTTTTTATCTAAAAATCTACAAAGATTAGGCCAATGATACTCATCATCAAAAACTTCTCCTCTGATGATGATACTATTTAAACACTTATTTCGTTCCTCTCCAACTATTGGTTTTAGTTGGTATGTTTTAGCTTCTACCAATGATCTTTCCTACATCACCTTCAAATGTGTAGCTTCCTACATGATTAAGTTTTGTATTTGGATCTAACCAAATCTCACCACCCAAGTTTTGCCATCTACGGCAGAAAGTATAGTCCTCTGAAAGATATCGATTATCATTAGGATCTAACCAGGTATCAAACAAAGCATAACAATATTTATTAAATTTTGGATCAATATTGGAATCATTACGATAATGAAGTTCAGGATACTCTTGCATCATTTTTTCCAGCACTTCACGTTTAATCAAAAAGAAACCGGTTGAGGCATCTAATACTTCTACTGCGCCGTTTTCAACTCTAACTTGTTTTTTCTCTATGTCTTTGAACTTAAAGTTAATCGCATACTGAATCGGAAGGGCTTTTTTTGGGTATGCAGCTGCCATAATAGGCTTGTCATAAGCTAAAGCTCTAAGAATTGACTCAGCATCAAATTCAATATCAGAATCAATAAACAACAAATGAGTACAGTCTGATTCCATAAACATAGCTGTGAGAATGTTTCTAGCACGAGTTACTAAAGATTCGTTACGTAGTGTTGTAACTCTAAAATTAATTCCATGTCTCATTAGAGTTTGAGACGCTCGAAACATAGATAAAAAGAATTGATCTGTCAACATTCCACCATAGCAAGGGGTCGCAAAAAAGATGTTATGCTTTCTCAATTGTTCAAGATCAATTGTTGCTTGATTACCGTCAACGGCTTTGAAAGCACCGAAAGACTTTTCCTTCGGTGCTTCTTTACCGTCAGCAGGTTTCATATCTGCTAAAGATTTTTTCATTAGGCTAAATCATCCACGTCTTCTACAGGCTTGAACTCGTCGGACACATCTCCGGCGAAATATGCAGTGTTTTGTAGTAACCACTCTTTTTGTTCATCATAACTTTGACGCTTATAGATCTTAGAAAGGTCAAAAAGCTCAAGTTCTTTTTCTGCATCTGTAAGAGGTGAATTATTACGAGCTGGAATGATTGAATACTTAACATTTTGTGGTAGTGGCCCTGTTTTTTCTTTTTTGATCGTAATGTCGTATCCATTACTAAGATCAGCAGGATTACCATAATCAGGATTTGTAGCGTAATCTACAATCTGTGAATAGATTGTTGCTCGAAGATCAAACAGCTTAATTTGATTATCTGAACGATCAATTACGTTACAAACGTAAGAAAACTGAGGCTTATCAGAGTAGATAGCTTCATCGATTTCTTTGAAAGGGTCAGGAGCAGAATTATCAAATGATTCTGCCTCACGAGAAAATTGTAGACATTCTACAGGCATCTTCTTGCCTTCTTTTGTTACTACCCAGTAGCAGTAACGAGGCATGACATCTCCAACAAGTCTTACTTTAGTGTCACCGACACCGAGTGTTAACCGTTGAATTTCTCTGCGTTGATTTGATCCAGAGGACTGTTTTCCTTTGGCTTGATCCCATGCGACCATAGTTGTTTCTCCTTTGTTGTTCGTTAGAACTTATGTGTAGGATTTCCTCGACTCCGAGGACTCAGGTAAAAAATATATTTTATCGCCTTTTATTTCTAAATAAGGGCTTTGTAATTCTTTTCTAATGTAATTTTTAGCGATATAGTCTTGAGCTTCGCTAATTCTACGCATAGAAAGCATATGTAAATATTCAAGTTTAGTTTGTGTATCTACATTATGTGTAAAGAACCAAGGATTTTTTAAATAACTCATAGGTTCTTCAGTTTTATATTTACAAACTAGTTTATCTTTTTTCTGTTCTAGTAAACCAGCTGTAAACAAAAACATTGGAATATGGTTTATATTTAGTGCTCTCATTAATCCTTTAGTTGTTCTAGCATTATACAACGAAGTTTGTGCAAATGCCAAGACTAGAATTGCAGCTTGATCTTTTCTTGCCTTTGAGACTAATTCGTACCAATTAAAGTATGTAATATCCACGAGATTTATACCATT
>CEOE01000395.1_pt1 | contig 11244 bp, 8 predicted proteins | sample 530211 | NCBI WGS metagenome assembly CEOE01 (sample SAMEA2619779, study PRJEB7988) | marine metagenome | isolation source: saline water (ENVO:00002010), including
ATACGCGCCATTTCGTTCCGCTTTTCAGGAGTGTATCCCCAATGCCCGAAACCGGAACGCGAGCGTTCCTTATGGCTCCCGGCGGGGCTATACATAGCGACACGTCGCTGTCCGGGCAAGGCCGGGCTCGGTGTTGATTGGAGCGCCCATGAACCAGAAGAACGCAGCCGCTAGCACGATCGATCCGGAGGATGTCGCCCGCTTCTCCGCCGTGGCGGCGGAATGGTGGGATATGCAGGGACCTTTTGCCCCGTTGCATAAATTCACACCGGTCCGTCTCGGATTGATCAGGGAGTGGCTGAGCGACCATTTTGTGCTTTCCGAAACGGCGGAAACACCGTTCGGCGGTTTGAAATTGCTCGATATCGGCTGCGGCGGCGGCCTGATCTCGGAGCCGCTTACCCGGCTCGGCGCGGCGGTGACCGGGATCGACGCGGATGCGAGAACCATCGGGACGGCGCGGGTGCATGCCGAGCAGACGGGCCTTGAGATTGATTACCGGGTTTCTCTGGCGGAAGACCTCGCTGCTGAAATGCCGGGGGCATTCGATGCGGTGATTGCCTCCGAAGTGATCGAGCATGTCGCCGATCCCGCGCTTTTTGCGGCGTCTCTCGCCAAGCTGGTCCGTCCTGGCGGCGCGGTCTTCGTCACCACACTGAACCGGACCATGAAGTCGCTTTTGTTCGGAAAGTTCGCGGCCGAGTATGTTTTGCGCTGGGTGCCGGCAGGCACCCATGACTGGCGGCAGTTCCTGACGCCGGAAGAGTTGCGGGCCTTGTTGACGGAAGCAGGGCTCGTGATGGCGGAGAAGACCGGGATCCGGTTCGACCCGTTCGGGGACACTTTTGAACGTTCCTCGGACCTGGGGATCAATTACGCCATGCTCGCCGTCCGCCCTGAAAGCGCCTGATCAGGCGTCGCTTTTTGGCAGCCAGGGGATGGCGCCGAAGTCGATCCCTTCGTCGCGCAGGGCCTCGGCTTCGGTGGGGCTGGTTTCTCCGTAAATGCCGTGCGGATCTTTTTCGCCGTAGTGGATCTTCCGTGCTTCCTCGGCGAAATTCTTGCCGACATAGTCGAAATTACTCTCCACCTCGGAGCGGAGCGCGGCGAGCTTCTGGCGAAGCTCGATCATTTCCTGCGGTACCTCGTTGACCGCAGGCACAATGTGCTCCGGCGCGCTGTCCCCCTTCTTCTTGGAGGAGGAGACATTAGGGGCCATCAGGGCTTTGGACACAGAGGACGAGCCACAGCTCGGGCAAGCCAGCAGATTTGCGTCTGCCTGTTTGTCGTAGGCCGCGCTATCGCGAAACCAAGCGTCGAAACTATGGTCCTTGTCGCACCGTAATCTGTATTTGATCATCCAACTGACCCACTGTCATCCTGTCAGCTATCGGGTAGCATGCTGTCGAAATAGTGTAATAATTACTAATTAGCCAGTGTGTCGTTGCGCGGGGGATAGAGTGTGAGCGATCCGGACGGCAAAACTCTGGGGCAGCGGGACGCCGCCCATCACCTGCATCCTTTTACGGATAACCGGGAACTCGCGGATACGGGCGGCCCGACCGTGATCGAGCGGGGCGAGGGCTGTTATCTCTGGGATGATCAGGGACACCGTTATCTCGACGCTCTCGCCGGTCTGTGGTGTGTGAATATCGGATATGGCCGCAAGGAACTGGCCGACGTTGCCGCACGGCAGATGCAACAGCTTGCCTACTACAACACCTTCTTCAACACGACCACGGCACCGACGGCGGAGTTGGCGGAGACGCTTGCAGCGCTGATGCCTGGGCATCTCAATACCGCTTTGTTCGCGAATTCCGGCTCCGAGGTCTGCGACAGTGCGATCCGTCTGGCGCGCTATTACTGGCAGCTGGTCGGCAAACCCTCGAAGCGGGCGGTGATCGGCCGTGAGGAAGGCTATCACGGCTCTACCCTGGCCACGATCAGCGCCGGCGGAGTCGGCGCAATGCATGAGCAAGCGGGCGCCGGAATGCCGGATTTCGCCCATATCGAAGCACCCTACAAGTTCATCCACGGCCCCGATATGTCCGAAGCGGCATTCGCGCAGCAGGCGGCGCACGCCCTTGAGATCAAGATCAAGGAGCTTGGTGCCGAGAATGTCGCGCTCTTCATCTGCGAGCCGATCCAGGGGGCGGGCGGACTGATCTTTCCGCCTGAAGGGTACCTTCAGGAAGTTCAGCAGATCTGCCAGCGTCATGACGTGTTGTTCGTTCTGGACGAGGTGATCAGTGCTTTTGGCAGGCTCGGTGCCTGGTCAGCGGCGGAACTGTATAGCCTCAGCCCGGACTTCATCACTCTGGCGAAAGGCTTGTCTTCCGGCTATCAGCCGATTTCGGCGCTGATGATCTCGGACCCGATCGCGGACAAGCTGCGCGATGCGGAGGGCGGACTTGCTCATGGCTTCACCTATTCGGGACATCCAGTCGCGGCCGCCGTGGCGCTGGAAAACCTGAATATTCTCAAGCGTGAAAAGCTGGTCGAGCGGGTCGCGCAGGATATCGGCCCTTATTTCCAGCGTGCGCTTGCCCGCCTTGCGGACCATCCGCTTGTCGGCGAGGTGCGCAGTCTCGGTCTGCTTGGGGCGGTTGAACTGATCCAGGACAAGGCCCGGCACATCCTGTTCGATCCGCCCGGCGTGGTCGCGGCAGTCTGCCGCGAGAACCTCAGGGAGCGGGGCATTATCGTGCGGGCGGTGCGGGATACGCTGCTGATCGCGCCGCCCTTCGTGGTCACGCATGATCAGGTCGACGATATCGTGGATACACTCGAAGCAGCTCTGGAATATATCCGCAAAGAGCTTGGAATTATCGCCGAAGAACAGAAGGTCGCCGAGGTGGTCGAGCACACGGCACAGCCGCTTGCTGGCAAGCTCGCGCTTGTCACCGGTGCTTCCCGGGGGATCGGTGCCGAGGTTGCACGGGTTTTCGCCCGTGCCGGAGCCACCGTTTTTCTTCTCGCGCGTGATGCGGAGGGGCTTGCCGCAAGGCAGGCTGAAATCGAGGCGGAAGGCGGCACGGCGGTGTCTGTGCAGGCCGATCTCAGCCGCCCGGAAGGAATGGCGGCGTTGCAGGAGGCTATCGTCAATGGCGGTGGACGGCTTGACGTGCTTGTTCTCAATGCCGCGCTGCTTGGGGATCTGAAACCCTTGCCGGACATGGAAGACGCTGCCTGGGACAAGGTAATCGATCTCAATCTGAATGCGGCCTTCCGGCTTTTGACTATGCTGCATCCACTGCTGGCTGCATCTGAAGCCGGGCGGTGCATTTTTGTCACTTCCGGCGCTGCCCGGGGCGCACATGCGGACTGGAGCGCCTATGCGGCGAGCAAGGCCGGTCTTGAGGCCATGATGCGCGTTTATGCCGAGGAAAACCGGACGTTCGGCATCCGGGCCAATGCCGTCGACCCTGGCGCGATGCGTACCGGTATGCGCGCCACGGCTTTTCCGGACGAGGATCCCGGCTCCGTTCCGTCTGTCGAGGCGGCCGGATCGGTGTTCCTGCGGCTCGCGGTTCCTGATTGTTCCTTCTCTGGAGCGGTTATCCCTGTCCTTGATGCAGCCGAGGCAGCGGAATGAGCGAGGCGCGCGCCGAAACGGGGCCAAGTCTAGCGGCATCAAGCTGGGTCGAGCGTTTTGCCGAACTGGTGCCGAGAGATGTTGAGGTTCTTGATGTCGCGTGCGGTGGGGGGCGTCACGGTCGGCTCTTTCGCAGCCGGGGAAATCCGGTTGTCATGTTGGACCGGAACATCGCACCGGTCGCCGATATGGCGGCCGACCCGAATGTTCAGCTTGTCGCATTCGATCTGGAAGCCGGGCGGCCCTGGCCGCTTGCCGATCGGCGGTTCGGCTGCGTTGTCGTGACGAACTATCTTCACCGGCCGATCATGCGGGACATCGTTGCGGCCGTTGCTCCGGGCGGCATACTGATCTACGAGACTTTCGCCAGAGGCAACGAAGCTTTTGGCCGACCAAGCAACCCCGATTTTTTGCTGCGCAATGAAGAACTTCTGATTTTATGCAGGCCTGAACTCAGGGTTATTGCGTTTGAAGACCTGACGGTAACCGTTCCTGCGCCATCCTGTATCCAGCGGATAGCAGCGGTCAGAAATATGCCCCAAATGGCTGATATCTAGCCTCGCCATTGTTCGGCATGGTTGGGCAGTTTTGAAAATTCATGATTGAAAAACGCGCGTATGCCCTACGGGGCGTTGCGAGGCTTGGCCTTGTCACATACGCTTTGGTGCTATGCTGTAAGAATAATCAGCGCTTAAAATAGCATAAACGGAGCGAGGCGTGCCGGATCAGGGTGACGGCTGGAACCGGAGCAAAAGGTACGAGGGGGTGGCTTGAGTTGTGTCGGACGATGAAAAAACCATCGTCGGCTATCCATAGCCACGGCGCATGGCAACGCCGAGGGAGGGGAATATGATTTTGAATTTTCAACCGGACAGACGCTTCGCGCAGACGGAGCCGTTGTCCCCGGTGTTACGGGACCTGAGAGTCTATTGGGATTTCTCCCGTGCTCAGTTGTCCCTTCCACTTTCCGAGAACCTGTTTATCTCCGATCTTGTCGACGAAATGCCCTATGTACTGCTCGTCTATGGAGAAAATTCCAGATTTCAGGTCGAATTTGCGGGCGATGCTGCCACTGGTTTTCTTGGTGGGGGACCTATCGGTGCGACAACCGAGCCCGGTGGCGGTTTGCCGGACGAACTTACCGACTGTATTCTCGCGGCGGCAAAGAGCCAGGAGCCGGCTTCGGGTTCCATCGGCGGAATGCAGATCCTTTGCCTGCCGTTCAGTGGAGAATTCGGCGAGGTCAATGTAGTTCTGGTCGGGTTGGTCAGCGTCGGCAACGAAGCGGCCCGCACGGGCGGGACTGTTATCTCTCTCGTTCGCTAAGTCTTTTATTACCGCGCACTGAGGCTTCGGTGCGCGATCAAAGTTTACCGTGGCACTGTTTGAATTTTTTCCCTGAACCACAGGGGCACGCCGCATTCCGCTGAACCTTGCCCCAGGTGGACGGATCCTGCGGATCAATGCTGGTCGCGCTCTGTCGGGACCGGACCATGGTTTCCCCGTCCTCTGAGCTACCCTCGGCACCATTGGAAAGAGCTGGATCTTCACGGCCCTCGTGCATCTCCCGCTCTGCGCGTTCGGCAGCCATGCGGGCTTCCATTTCCTCGGGAGTCGCCTGAATGCGGATTTCGAGATGGGAGAGGACGCCGCAGACAGTCTCGCGAAGGCCGGTCAGCATGCCGTCGAACAGGTTGAAGGCCTCGCGCTTATATTCGTTCAGCGGGTCCTTCTGGGCATAGGCGCGCAGGTTGATGCCCTGCCGCAGATGGTCGAGTGACAGCAGGTGCTCTTTCCACTGCTGATCCAGGATCTGCAGCAACAGGCTCTTTTCCGCCATGCGCAGCACTTCGGGGCCGTAATTCGCGGCCTTCTCTGCCATCGCACGGTCGGACGCCTTGGTGATCCGCTCCAGAATTTCCTGATCCGCGATGCCTTCTTCCGCCGCCCATTCGGCAACGGGCAGATCGAGGGCGAGCAGCCGCAGACATTCCTCGTGCAGAGCCGGGATGTCCCACTGTTCGGAATAGGCGCCTTCGGGGATGCAGCGAGAGACTACATTCTCGATCACCTCATGCCGCATGTCGGCGACGGTCGCGGCGATTTCCTCGGCGCGCATGATGTCCTTGCGCTGCTCGAAGATCACCTTGCGCTGATCGTTCATGACGTCGTCGTACTTCAGCAGCTGCTTGCGGATGTCGAAGTTACGGGCCTCGACCTTCTGCTGCGCTTTCTCGAGCGCCTTGTTGATCCAGCTATGGACGATCGCCTCGCCCTTTTCCAGACCGAGACGCTGCAGCATGCCGTCCATGCGCTCGGAGCCGAAGATCCGCATCAGGTCGTCTTCGAGGGATAGGAAGAATTTGGACGCCCCTGGATCGCCCTGACGGCCGGAACGGCCACGGAGCTGGTTATCGATGCGCCGGCTTTCATGCCGCTCGGTGCCGATAACGTAGAGACCGCCGGCTTCCAGAACCTTTTTCTTCGCCACCTCGATTTCGGCCCGGAGAGCCTCGACCTTTGCAGGGGCAGCGTCTTCACCGAGTTCCAGTGCGATCCGCATATCGGCGTTGCCGCCGAGCTGAATGTCGGTGCCGCGGCCCGCCATGTTCGTGGCGATGGTGATTGCGCCCGGCTGACCGGCCTGGGCGACAATCGTCGCCTCCTGCTCATGGAAGCGGGCGTTCAAGACCTTGTGCTCGATCCGGCGCTGATGCATCAGGCCGGAAAGCAGCTCGGACTTCTCGATGGAAACCGTGCCGACGAGCACCGGCTGACCCTTTTCGCGACATTCCGCGATGGTGTCGATGATGGCGTCCCATTTTTCTTCGGCCGTGCGATAGACTTCGTCGTCATAGTCTTTCCGCGAGATCGGGACATTGGTCGGCATTTCGACGACTTCGAGATTGTAGATTTCAGCGAATTCGGCTGCCTCGGTCATGGCCGTGCCGGTCATGCCGCCCAGCTTCGGATAGAGCCGGAAATAGTTCTGGAAGGTGATCGAGGCCAGCGTCTGGTTCTCGTTCTGGATCGTGACGCCTTCCTTGGCTTCGAGCGCCTGGTGCAGGCCCTCGGAATAGCGCCGCCCTTCCATCGCCCGACCGGTGAACTCGTCGATGATGACGACCTTGTCGTCCTTGACGATGTAATCCGTGTCCCGGGCAAAAAGATGGTGTGCGCGGAGCGCCTGGTTGGCGTGGTGCACCAGCGAGATGTTGTTGATGTCGTAAAGCCCGCCTTCTTCCAGCATACCGGCGTCGCTCAACAGCTGCTCGATATGCTCCTGGCCGACCTCGGTGAAGGCGACGGTGCGCTGCTTCTCGTCCTTTTCGTAATCTTCCGGAACCAGTCCGGGGATCACGGCATTCATGGCGGTGTATGTCGCAGAGCTGTCTTCGGCAGGGCCGGAGATGATAAGCGGAGTCCGCGCCTCATCGACCAGGATCGAGTCGACTTCATCGACGATGGCGAAATTGAAGTCGCGCTGGACCATGTCCTCCAGCCGGAACTTCATGTTGTCGCGCAGATAGTCGAAACCGAATTCGTTGTTGGTGCCGTAGGTCACGTCTGATGCATAGGCAGCTTTGCGCTCGGCATCGGTCAGGCCGTGCACGATGCAGCCGGTCGACAGGCCGAGGAAGTTATAGATCTGGCTCATCCAGCCGGCGTCGCGTTTGGCCAGATAGTCGTTCACGGTGACGACGTGGACGCCCTTGCCCTCGATGGCATTCAGATAAACCGCGAGAGTGGCGACAAGGGTCTTACCCTCACCGGTCTTCATCTCTGCGATCTGGCCCTGATGCAGCACCAGGCCGCCGAGCAGCTGGACATCGAAATGCCGTTGACCAAGTGTTCGCTTCGCCGCCTCGCGTACGGTCGCGAAGGCTTCGGGCAGAATGTCGTCGAGGCTCTCCCCGGCTTTCAAGCGCTCCCGAAAGGTATCGGTTTTAGCGGTCAGCGCCGCATCGTCGAGCCCCGCGAAATCCGGCTCAAGCGCGTTGACCGCGTCGACCGTCTTTTGCAGGCGTTTGAGTATCCGTTCGTTTTCGGAACCAAAGAGGGCCTTGGCGAGTGCGCCGAACATGCCGACCTCTGAAAAGATAATGGATATCCGGGAAGTGCCCGGCTGGCTGACAGATAGGGGGTCACGCAAACTCTGTCAACGCGGGCGGTCCGCCGCGCCTGATGACGGGCGGTGTATTTCGTTAAACGAGAGCCTGCGCACACTGCTTAATATTCTAAACGTGACGGTGATTTGCTGAAGCTCAATGGCCATTTTGTCATGGTTTCAGCATCGAATGAGCAGATTCCGATTACAAGATTTCCGGCCATGTACTAGCACTGTCCGAAGCTGTTAGTGCCGATGCGGGGAGCTGGGACGGATGAGACTTTCGGATTGCCATAATTTTCATGATTTTCGCGAACTGGCCCGTCGCCGCCTGCCCAGCCCGATCTTCAACTATATAGATGGTGCCGCTGACGACGAGGTGACCTACCGGCGCAATACGGAGAGTTTCGAGCGCTGCGATCTGGTGCCGAACATCCTGCGCGGGGTGGCGGATGTCGATATGTCGGTGACGGTGATGGGGCAGAAGCTCGCCATGCCGATTTACTGCTCGCCGACGGCCTTGCAGCGGCTGTTCCATCATGATGGCGAGCGGGCCGTGGCCGCGGCGGCGGCGAAGTTCGGGACCATGTTTGGGGTCTCCTCCCTCGGCACGGTCAGCCTCGAGGAGCTGCGGAAAGAGCACGACAACCCGCAATGCTACCAGTTCTATTTTCACAAGGACCGGGGCCTGAACAAGGCGATGATGGAGCGGGCCAAGGAGGCTGGCGTCAATGTCATGATGCTGACCGTGGACAGCATCACTGGCGGTAATCGGGAGAGGGATCTCCGGACCGGCTTCTCGATCCCCTTCCGCCTGAGCCTCGGCGGCATGCTGCAATTCGCCATCAAGCCGATGTGGGGCATCAATTACCTGACTCATGAGGGCTTCAAATTGCCGCAGCTCGACGAGCATGTGGATATGGGCGGCGGGGCAATGTCCATCGGGCGCTATTTCACAGAAATGCTCGATCCTTCGATGACATGGGACGATGTCGCCAAGATGGTCGAGCTCTGGGACGGGCAGTTCTGCCTTAAGGGGGTGATGTCGGTCGAGGACGCGAAGAAGGCGGCTGATATCGGTTGCACGGGGATCGTGATCTCGAACCATGGTGGCCGGCAGCTCGATGGCTCGCGCTCTTCTTTCGATCAGCTCGACGCCATCGTGCAGGCGGTCGGCGACCGGATCGACGTTATCATGGATAGCGGTGTGCAGCGGGGTACCCACGTGCTGAAAGCGCTTTCGCTCGGCGCCAAGGCCGTGGGCGGCGGACGCTTCTATCTCTATCCGCTCGCGGCGGCCGGGCAGGCCGGTGTCGAGCGGGCTCTTACCTTGATGAAAGCGGAAATCGAGCGTGACATGCGGTTGATGGGCTGCAGCAGCGTCAAGGATTTGACGCGGGACTCTCTGGCGTTTCGCTGAAACTGCCCACGGCCGTGCCGTGCTCTCAGCCTGGCCTCGGCAAGGGCGCTCCGCCTCCATGCATCGCGGGGCGCCGCCGGGTGTTCGCGGTATGGGTGTGAATTGGGTCGTAATACGTGATATATTAGGCATTCATTTTAAAGAAAATCGATTTCTGGAGATAATTGGAAATTACGATTAATTTAGATTAAAATTCGTTAATGCATTTGATGCATTACCTAGAAAGGGTGAGCGCATGATTGATCGGATCACCGGATACACGTCCGGAGTGATCGCGCCGACAGCAGGGCGGAGAAGCCGCCAGGTTGCTGGAGAGGCGCTCAATCAGAGAGTTTTGCCGCGCCGCGACAAGCAACGTGACGGGCATGGCGCGCGCGGTCAGGAACCCAAAAATAATAGCAGGCAAGGCGATGCGGACGAAAACGTCGTCGATGTGCATCTCTCTGGCGAGGCGGATACCGCGTCAGCGCTCCAGCAAGCCCGGCCGCGATCGCCTTATGCCGCAAATGCGTATGCTAATGCGCTCATCTCATCTGCCGCATCAAGCACTGACGATGTACTGATCTCCCGGTCTACGGCGGTCTTGCTGACGGAAGATCTCAGTAGCCTGATCCGGCGCGCGGTCAGCAATGTCGGATTGCTTGTGCATGGCCTGATGCAGGTTCCGGACAATGCCGCGCACGATGTCGAACGGCGTTTTCATATCGCCGCGCTGAGTGCGGTGCGGTTGGGACGGGAGCGGTATCTCCGGAAAGCGGGCAGCGCGAACAGTAATCCGCGCGGTCTGGTGTTCGAAAATATTTCCGTGCGCTATGACGGCTTGCGCGGTACGGCGGCAATCGAGATCGGGGCGGCTGATTTTCTGGATCGCATCGACATGCGGGCAACCGGTGTTGTGTTCGATGTACGCGGTAACGGGGCGGTGCATGATGCTCGGCCGGGCATTTTCGTCGATACCGGTACGCACGGAGCGGCCATCGCCAACAGGATCATCGAGACCGTACGGCGGGATCTGCCGCTTTTCGGCGGCAGCGAGGATACCGAAGGCGCCATCGTCTTGATCCGTGCCGATAACAGCGATTTCTCTGACCAGCGTGCCCCGGCGGAGTGGCTGTGCTTCGATCTGATCCTGCCGTTCCGCAAGCCCTGATATCCGAAGATACCTACGCGCCGATACCCTCGAACTTGTCATATTGCAGGCTGCAAACGCGTCTTGCCGCTCTTTGGGTGATCTGATAGGGCTGCTCGTCTCGCGAAAGCCGGGCTCTCGCGTTATTTCCAGAACAAAGCGCGGGCCGAAGGTCCGGTGAAAGGCGCCTCAATGAAACATCTCCGCTTTCGGTCAGCACCGCACGCCCCGGTCTTGCGCCTCTCTTTGATGGCGCTGCTTCCCGTACTGGCTCTGCCCGTGCTGGTTCTGGGCGCGACCTTGTTCGTCTTTCCGGCGGCCGCGCAAACCACCAGCGCCTCGCCTGAAACCAAGCCTGTCGAGCAGGCCGCCATTGATCCTGCAACCACCATTGTCGCGACCGTTGATGGCGAGCCGGTTTATCTTTCGGAAATTCTCCTGCAGATCCAGCAGCTCCCGCAGCAGTACCAGCAGGCGCCAATGGAGCAGATCTATCCGCCGATGCTGGATCGGGTCATCGATTCCCGGCTGATTGCCAAGGCGGCGCGCGAGGCTGGAATTCAGGATCGTGCGGAGGTCAAAGCGCGGGTCGAGCAGGCGGAAAGCGGCATCATCTCCGAGGTCTACATGACCGATATTGTAAAGGATGCGGTGGACGAAGATGCATTGCGCAAGCGCTATGAAGAAACGATCAAGGGCGATGCCGATGCGGGCGAGGAAGTCAAAGCCCGCCACATTCTGGTTGCCAATGAAGATGATGCGAAAGCCATTATCGAAGAGCTGAAGAAAGGCGCGGATTTTGCCAAGCTCGCAGCTGAGAAATCCACCGGGCCGTCCGGCTCCAGCGGTGGCGATCTTGGCTACTTCACGGCAGATGCCATGGTTCCGGAATTCTCCGAGGCCGCTTTTGCCATGAAGGTGGGCGAATTCACGGAAGCGCCGGTGCAGACCCAGTTCGGCTGGCATGTCATCAAGGTCGAGGACCGGCGCGC
>CEOE01001030.1_pt1 | contig 11240 bp, 13 predicted proteins | sample 530211 | NCBI WGS metagenome assembly CEOE01 (sample SAMEA2619779, study PRJEB7988) | marine metagenome | isolation source: saline water (ENVO:00002010), including
TAAGCAGAAATGGCGGTCATGCTGCTCTGCTAGAGCGGAGGCGTCAACCGGGTGCCGTCAACTCCGCCAGCGCAAAACCGTGTCGCGCACCGGATTATCAAAGTCCCCACCGTCTTTCCGCCACGCATCGTAAGACTTCTTCAGGCGGAAATACCATTTCGCCTGGATGTCGGAATCGTTGATCAGCATGAGCTGCGGGTTGAAGGCGAGGCCGCGCTGCTGCTTCACGACCACGTCCCGATCCTGCCCGAGGAAACGCTTCACGAACGGCACCAGAAGCGGCTTCAACGGGGTTAGCCAGGGCATGGTCCAATAGACCATGTGATGCACTTCGGTCTGCATCGGGCCGATCGGCGTGACACAGGTCAGGTTGCAGAGGTGATAACGTCCCGCCTCGATATGCTCGATCCGCACACCCGGCAGACGAAACCGGATCTCGGTGAAAATACCGCCGCCCAGAATCTTGTAGGCGGCCGCATTCTTCGAGGGCGGATGCCTCTTCATAGCGAAGCCGAAGGGAGACGGGCCAGGGCTACCGGCTCGCCCAGCAATGTCTTGGCCACCACCTCACCTGGTTTCAGGGCGGATGACGGCAGGGCGAAATACCAGATATCGCGGAGAAACCCGTCTCCGCTCGTGTTCATATCGTTCATGCCACAAGCCGGATCATTTTCCGGCACAGGCGATACAGGTAGTAACGGCAGGATCAAGCTCCAGCCGCTTCAGCGGAATTTCCTCACCGCAAGTAACGCAATAGCCGAAATCCTCGTCCTCAATCCGAGCCAGAGCCGAAGCGATGCGTTGCAGTTCCAGCCCGCGACGCCGTTCCGTTTCCTTGGCCATGGCCTGCCCCTGCAATGCGTCCATACGAGAGAGGCGCCCAACCCGGCTTTGATCGAGTTCGACCGGATCCGCATCTCCCGATGCAGCCTCCATTACCGCCTTCAGCTCAGCGCGCCGGGCGAGCAAAAGATCGCAAAAATGGTCGAGATCGAGCACCATGGAATTTAGCGTACAACGTGTGGAATCAGTAGACCAGCTGATCGTCTCCACCGGAGCCGCCGATCACCAGCTCACCGCGATCGGAAAGATCCTTCGCAGCCGTGACCATGGCGGTCTGTGCGTCCTCGACATCTTTCAGGCGCATCGGGCCAAGCGACTGCATGTCCTCGCGCAACAGCTTGGCGGCACGCTCGGACATGTTGGAGAAGAACAGGTCTTTCAACTCTTCCGATGCACCCTTGAGCGCGATGGTGAGCTTATCCTTGTCGACCGCTCGGAGCAGCGTCTGCACTCCCGCTGGATCGATCCGCGCCAGATCCTCAAAGGTGAACATCAGGCTGCGGATTTTCTCCGCGCTGTCCTTGTTCCGCTCTTCCAGGGCCGAGAGGAAGCGGGACTCGGTCGCCCGGTCCAGATTGTTGAAAATCTCCGCCATCATCTCGTGACTGTCACGCCGGTTGGTACGGGCCAGGTTCGACATGAACTCGGTACGCAGCACGCGCTCCACGTCCTTCTCGATTTCCTTGTTCACCGCCTCCATGCGCAGCATCCGCATGACGACTTCCATGGCGAAGTTTTCCGGCAGGATCGACAGCACCTTGCCGGCATGCGACTGCCCGATCTTGCCGAGGATCACCGCGACAGTCTGCGGATATTCGTTCTTCAGGAAGTTCGCCAGAACCTGCTCGTTCACATTGGCGAGCTTGTCCCACATGGTCCGGCCAGCGGGACCACGGATCTCCTCCATGATGTCGTTGACGCGGTCATTGCCGAGCACCTTGGTGAGCAACCGCTCCGTCGAATCCATCGAGCCGACGAGCGAGCCGGTCGAGGACACCTGTTCGGCGAATTCAACAAAGAGACGCTCGACAATGTTGGAGCTGACGGTTCCGAGCCCGGCCATGACCTGGGAAATTTCCTTGATCTCCTCGTCGTCGAGCAGAGCAAACAGCTTTCCAGCCTGCTCCTCTCCAAGCGACATCAACAGGATGGCGGACTTCTCCGGACCGGTGATGCCCCGATAATCCTCGCGGACACGCATTCCCATGGCGGCCTTCCCCAAAAAGGCGTCAGTCAAGCTAAGCACACAAGTTCTATCATGATCAGCGCGGCGTCTGAACCCATTAGCAACAATTTGATCAGGGAGACTATCCGCGCTCATTTACGCGAAAACCGGCAATTAATGAGTTTACCATATCTTCAGGGTTGCAGGCCTAACCTCAGGCACTCAAAAAACATCGCCTATTGAAGCGTGCACTTGCCGTTTGCCCTGTTCAGAAGGCCTTCCCTCCGATGACCATTCAACAATTAAACGCAAAAGACCGGCTGAAAATGATGTTCGCGGGCGGGTCCCGTCCGCTCGGCGGTCAACTCCAGTTTCTCGGTCTCGACGAGGTTAAGCAGCAGCTTGGTGATCGGTGGGAGACGAAAAAGGAGTTCATCCGTTCATTGTGCCAACGGACGGTCAAACCGCATATCGGCAAATCCGACCTTTGCCTGGAATATGGCGAACTCGGCTTCGTCATTCTGTTTGGCGATCTCGACGATGAAACCGCGACCATCAAATGCGGCCTCATCAAAGCGGAAATCCTTCGTCACCTGAAAGGCGACGACGAGCTCATCAATCTCAATGTGCAGACATCGGTGGGCGACCTGACCAGTGGAAACACGAGCAATGTAAATCTTTCCGACTTGATCGCCAAAGTCGTTGCAAGCAAATCCGAAAACGCTGCCGACCCGAGGGCTGATGACGTCCCCGAGAGCATGAAAACCCAGCGCCCTGCGGCCGAGATATTCGATTATTCCGAAACACAAAAAGAGCATTTTCAGAAAGCACAATGGGCTTCGATCAAATCGACCCTGCTGCCGACCCCGTTCGATCTTGACGAAGAAGAACAAAGTACGGGTCTGGACGAGGTTGATTTCGGCTTCCTGCCTCTGGTCAATCAGAAGAGCGGCGTCATTTCAATCTTTCACTGTGTTGCAGTCCGTCTCGATTCTTTTGACAGGATCATTAACGGGCATGACGTCCTTTCCGAGAATGGCGACGAAAAATCCGCTATCGAACTGGATTTTCTGACCCTTGCCCGCGCAAAAATCGGTCTGATGGATATGACCATGCGTAAACGGATAGCTCTGGTCTCCATCCCGCTCAGCTATGCCACCCTGTCGCGCCCGCGTTCCAGACAGGACTTTTTAGCTGGATTAAAAACCGTTCCGGCGGAGTTGCAGCGCTATCTGGTCATCACCCTGACCGGATTTCCTGATGGCGTTCCGACGGCGACCCTTTCGGAATATGTCAATCTGCTCAAAAACAATGTCAGAGGCGTTTCCGCGCGCGTTCACCCGGAAACGAGCAGCTTAAAATCGCTGAAGGAAGCAGGCATCCAGATTGTCGGGTTCAAGTTCCCGGAAGCTGAGCCCGTATCTGCAAAAATGGCGCAGACCATGATTACCTTCAAAGCAAATGCCAAAAAGTTCGGTCTCAGCACTTTCGTGCGGAATCTGAAACGGAAAGACCTGGTCCGCGCGGCGATAGATCTTGAGTATGACTATTTCAGCGGGCCAGCCATCGCCGATCTGTCCGATTATGTCGGACCGGTCAGAGAGGTCGATCTCACGGCCTTCTGACCGGCACCGTTTCCCGCGTCAGTGTGCGAAGATCACCGGAATATCCGCCTGATCGAGGATCTGACGGGTTGCACCGCCAAAGATCAGCTGGGTCAGCCGGCTTTGCGTATAGGCGCCTTTCAGCATCAGGTCCGCACCAAGATCGCGCGAAATCTCAACCATCTTGGCCCCCGGACCGTTCGGCGCCTCGCTCTTGTGCTGCTCGGCCTTGATGCCGTGGCCTGCGAGATATTTCTGCAGGGCCTTGCCATCCGGACCAGAGGCGTACCAGCCCTCAAGCTCAACAATATGAACCGCCTTGGCGGAGCACAGGATCGGCAGACTCTGCCCGATCAACCGCGCCGTTTCAGTGCTTCGGTTCCAGGCGACCACGACCGTATCGCCAAACGGCTTATCCCAGCCCTCTGGCGTCAGCATGACCGGGCGCCCGCCTTCGAACAGAGCCATCTCGAACAGGGTCTGCCAGTGCGGGCTGCGGGTCGCCCGCGCCACCACGGTAAGATCAAAAATGCGTGATTCCTCGCCAATCTGGCGCCAGTTCGACAGGCGCTGCAACTCGACGGAAACCCGAGCCCCGAGATCGGCGCTCAGTCCTTCCTTCACCGCAAGGAACTGCGCCTCGGCCTGTTCTCTCTGAGCGGCAACCTCCTCGTCAATGCCCTCGTAAGACACCACACCGCCACTCATAGGATCGACAATCACCGGATCCGGCAGGCGCGGGTAGAACAAGGCCGTGACATTACCGTCAAACCGGCTCGCGAAGCGGGCGGCGGCGGAAACCGGTGTCACGTCGGCATTATCGGCCCCGAACGGGAGAAGGATTTGTTTCATTGATTGCGTCCCCTTTCATACCGCAGCGTAGGCCGGTCACGGCAGCGAATAAAGACCCGCGCGGTAAAGAAAGCATAGCAGAAGTGCGGAAACCACCTCTAACCCAAACTGCCCGTCGCATCGTTCAATGACCAGTCATAGGCATAGTCTACAGCGACGTTGTCCGTCAGCATCCGCCGTAGCCCCGGCAAAGCGTAAAGACGGAGGTGCGACAGTATGGCGCCGCGCGAACCGCCGAAATCTTCCGCGTACCACTCATAGAGGCTCGAGATGGTCGCCGTCCGCCCGTCGGCCCAGACACCGCGCGGGTGATTGACGAAATCAAGCGCCTGCTCGTCGAGCAGCCTGTCGACATTCGCACCATCAAAACCCTGCGCCAACAAACCCGGCGATCCGACCGCACCGTGACAAAGCCCGTAATGCACACGGCCGTCGCGCCAGTAAGCGCGCAGGATACCGTTGCGAATATCGGAGAGACTGAGAGGATGCCCTTCGACCTCTGCAATCGGCCTGTCCCACGGTGTTCCATTACCGAAATCGATGTCACGCACCGACAATACGAGATAGGCGCGGGCAATCACGCGCACCACCAGGGCATTGTACAGATTGAGCCAGAAAGCATATTGCTCCGGCCGGTCGAGCATGCTGACCGGGGTCGCAGCCAGTGTACTCAGATACGTGTCGAGTAACTCCCATTCCGCCGTCGGAATCTCACCATAGGGCAGCATCGGGACGTGGTCCGACCTCAGCCTCCGATATTTGGAGAGGAACCTGTCCCAAAGGCGATGATCCACGAGCCGGCGCGCACCCGGCACATGCGCCCGCCACGCCTCCAGCGGACGCACCGGCCCCGGCACGAACGGCCGGTCCGACTGCGCAAAACCTCCGGCACAACCGCCGAGCGCTGTCGCAAGAATGCCGCCAATCATCACCTGTCGGCGGGTCGGCTTGGGCCGAGAGGTCACGGAACGGTCGACATCTGGACCGACCCGATCCCTTCAACTTCATAGAAAAACTGCTCTCCCACACCGGGAAACCGGGTTTTCAGGGTCGATCCCGTCATCACGATCATCCCGGCCTCCAACGCCCGCCCCTGGACTGATAGCTCATTTGCGGCCCAGGCCAGAGCGCTCAGCGGGTTGCCGAGCGCCGCGCCGGTTGTCGCCCTCTCTATCTCCCCGCTCGTCTCCAGGCGTGTCGGTGTGGCGGTCAGATCGAAGCCGCGCCAGTCCGTCACCGGCGCCCCCAGCACAACACCACCAGACCAGGCATTGTCTGCCACCAGCGATTTCGCATCGAAATTCTCATAAACGGCGTTACGGTCCTCGATAAGCTCGAAGGCCGGAATCACAGCATCCACGAACGGCGCAATGGTATCCGCATCGTATGATCCGGAAGGGACCGTGATGCCTAACCGCAAAGCCAGTTCGAATTCGATGCCGACATGCTGAAATGCAGCCAGGGAGATCTCCGCGGGCGACGCAACCACCGTGTGATCAAAGATCGCGCCAAGCAACGGATGGTCAACACCGACAAAAGCCTGCATGGCAGCGGATGTCAGCGCGATCTTGTACCCCGCGATGCTGGCACCACTACGCTCCCGGTACGTGGAGACAAAAGCCTCCTGGGCCCGGTAGGCCTCCGCAATGTCGGAGAGCGCCAATTCACCTGAAAGCGTCACATACGGCTGCCGGCCTGCATGCTCCTCAAGCAGATGATGGGCCACGGCCCTCTCCTTCTCCAAATCCTTGCCCGCTTCGGCCATGACGCTTCCTTCCCCGTGTCTTTGCGACCCTTGTGTCTTTCAGGCGGCAAGTCTCCCCCATCCCGGAGCGTCTCTCAAGACAGTGCAGCGCGTCACGGCAAGCCGGGCATCGGCCCCAGAAAGAGCACCCCGTACCGCCATAGGATATTCGAACTTTCATTCGAACAATTCTTCTCGTGCAGATTATGGCAAAATATCTTGCTTTGCTTTTTCGACCGGCCTCGCATTGCAGCCAGCACAGGCTCCGTTAAAATTTTCTCCATACGGTTCCCGATCAACGCCTTCGCCGCCATCGGCCCCACAGACTCGGCAGTCAAGCTCCATTTCCCGTCACGCATGGTTTTCTTTGAAATTTCAGGAGAAATCCTCACGCGAATCGTGCGCAAGATCCAACCTTCCACGCCCGGCAACATGGCCGACAGACGGGAGTTTCAGGCATTTATTTTTTGGATTTTTTATCGCCACCCTTAGGACATTTTAAACCAATAATGTGCTAATTTATCAGCAGCATAGACGAGAACGAGCATGTGAGATTGCTCATCCCGGAAACGCAAAGCGCAATGAGTGCGCATTTTTTTCTGGAAATTGATTTCATTCGAACTTATTTACTAAGTCATTGAGATGTAACCCGTGCGGGAAAGGTGCGAGGCGGCCGATATGGTCATCAAAGGTAAAGTGAAGAAATCGATCAAGAAGCAGATACGCCACCAGGGCTTTGCCGAGGTGGACCTGACGCTTGACCAGATTCAAAAACTTCACCTGATCAATGACGACCGTGGCATGGACCGGGAAAACGAGCGGTTCTGGAAACTCGTCCGCGCCATCCGTGATCACGGCTACGCATCATCCGATCCGCTCCGTATATTCTATCTCGACGACAGCTTCGTGCTTGTCGATGGCGGCCACCGCCTGACGGCTGCCCGCAAGGTGGCGGAAGAATGGCTGTCGAATCTGTTCCAGGAAAAAGTCAACTATATCAGCTGTCTGGTAAGCGAAGGTCCGCTGCAGGATGTCTCAGATAGCGACAACCGCTCCCGCCTCGTCTGACCGCCCCTAATTCCGCTCACTTAGCCTGCCGCGCCCCATTGGCAATCGCGGCCCGCTCCTGTACATGTTCGCCTAGGCGGCCCCGTAGCTCAGCAGGATAGAGCGACAGATTCCTAATCTGTAGGTCACAGGTTCGAATCCTGTCGGGGTCACCATTTTTCTTCCCATACAATCAAACACGAAATCTGCGCCTGAAAGGTAATTTTCTAGGATGCGGGAGGTTGATGTGGAGGCGTTATGTCAAGAAGTGAAAACCATTGATATATTTACAAAATCCGCCTGAGTTGAATATCAATACAATAACAAGACACCCCCGTACAATATAACCTGATATTTTTCCCGAACTCCAAGACGTCGCATAGCGCATGCTATCGTTCTCTTGCCATAAAAAGGAGAACCGGCATGCAATCCCATATCGAAACAGCACGTTCATTCTACCGTGAAATGATGACCCTTATTGTCCGGTCCGGTTACCGTATCTCGATCGAAAGCGACATGGGCGAATGGAAACGCATCATGCTAGGAGCGCCCGCCACGACGGCCGTTTCGAGCATGTTTGACCCTGATAAGGCTGACTACCTGCCAAGCGACGCATTCTGGTTACGAGTATCTAACAAGAATGCGGAAACTGTCGCGATCATCTGTGACCGGATCATAGAGACCGAAGACTTTGTCGGCTTCGTGAAGGACACCGGGATGTTCGCGGATCCGTGTACAAGACACCCAATCGAGATGGATTTATCCGGTAAAATCGGACATGCAGGAGGACTATGGGTCCATCCGAAGGCGCGAAAAACCGGGCTTTCCCAGTCTCTGCCACGCCTCGTACGCGCGCTCTCGGTAATTCATTGGGGCGTTGATAGACATTGCGGCATCATCCTTTCCGGCCTTCATGACAAAGGATTCGGTGCAGGAGTGTACGGCTTCGAGCGGGAATGGCTTGGTCTATCAGGTGATTTCCGTCTCACTGGAGAGGCTGACCGGATCTATTTTATCGACATCAACGCCGCCGAGATCGCCCGGCAACAGGCCCTGGAACTCGACTGTTTTATGGACCACGGCGCAAAGGACCTGATCGATTTCTCGGCCATTTGTGGACAGCGGCATGATCAGGCGGCGGTACGCATACCATTGGCCGAAGGAGCGCGCATGAACCTCGGATAGAGAAACACGGCTTCGGAAGGCTGCGTCGGCATAAAGACTGGCCAGACTAGACCAGAGCTTTGGGCCGAAGAGTGGTACCGTTTCACCGAAATATTTCGGCTGAAATCCGCCCGTTACAGTCGTACCGAAGCCGAACCTCTCAAATTCGAAAGTCGCCGGCTGGTCAGAAACGTTCAAAATATGAATGTAAGGCAGCACATCCGGTGCGCGGCGTGCAATTTCATTGAATGAGACCCCGGAAATGCTGGGTGCTTTGCGATTTCCAGCGCGCGAGGTAAGGGTGAAAACCTCCGCCAGCTGATTATCCACGCCAAGGCGAAAATCCAGCTTGTCGTACGTGACGATAGCTGCCGGGTCCTCTCCTTTGATGACATCTAGGCGCATGCCGTCCACGATCAAACCACTACCGCCAGACAAATCCCGGCATTCTGGAAAAGCGGCAGGATCGTTACATCGCACAGGGTGCCGGCACTGATTGTGTATCTGCGTGCACCGTCTTCCGAGCACGTGATCTCGTTTTCAATAATCCGGACAATCGTCTCCGCAACCTCGAGGCTGACATCCCCCCCTTTTTCGATCACCTCGACCCGATCATCCAAAAGCTGGAAGAGCACATGGCAGGGGCCGGAGAGCGATGGTTGAGATGAGAGGGCCGTCAGAACGGCTTCACGATCATCTGTCCGAGCAAGCTCATAATATAGACGGATCGCGTCCATCGCCGTCGCCGGGATTTCATCCACGAAATCAGTTTCCCGCCAGCTTTGTAGCGGTAAAAGATCCTCGCTGGAGCGCAACGCCCTACCCCTAAGCATTTTCAAATTTAAATATTGCTTCGAAATACTGCGTACCTTATGGCGACTTTCTGGAATAAGTCCAGACCGAAAACACGTGTTTGTTTTGTCATTCAGGACACATGAAACCCGTAGAGCAGACCGGCCCGCCACAGCGAGCGACCGCACCGGCGCACCAATGCAGCACGGGTTACGAAAGATTTGTGGCGTCGGATATCAGTCCAGATCAACCCTTTCAGGGCCTCCGGAGTTGACCTCAAGACAGCATGATCAATTAACGGCGAGTGCCCACCTGATAATGACTCCGACAAGGGTAACGGTGAGAACGCCCGCACCCCAAAGCGCAACAAACCAGATCAGCTTGCGGGCGGTTTGCGGCATCAGTGATAGCCCTCGCCGGGACGCACCTTGCCGCGGAAAACCCTGTAGGAATAAATCGTATAACCAAGGATCATCGGCAGCAGCACTGCCGTGCCGACGAGCAGGAACGAGAGGCTTTCATCGGGTGCCGCCGCCTGCCAGATCGTGATCGAAGGCGGCACCATGTAGGGATAAACGCTGACGCCGAGACCGATGAAACAGAGCACGAAAAGCACCTGTGCAGACAGAAACGGCCGGTAGTCCGTCCGCTTTACCAGCCCGAATGCGAGGCTGATCACGGCAAGTCCGGTCAGGACCGGAACCGGTGCCAGCCAAAGCAGCAAAGGCATTGAGAACCACCGCGTCATATAGGCCAGGTCGAGAAACGGGGTCCAGAGACTGACAAGCCCGACCATCAGAACCGTCCCCGCCGCCGGCACCCGGGCCAGCCGGAAAGCCAGATCCTGGATCTCTCCTTCCGTCTTCATGATCAACCAGGTCGCGCCGAGCAAGGCGTAGCCAAGCACCACGGCAACGCCGCACAGCAGGCTGAACGGCGTCAGCCAGTCCCACCAGCCACCGGCATAGGATCGCCCTAAGACGGGGATGCCCTGCAACAGAGCCCCCAGGATAATGCCTTGCGAGAGCGCCGCCACGGTCGACCCCAGGGTAAAGGACCAGTCCCAGACCCGTTTCCAGCGTTCCGTCTTCCACCGGTATTCAAAAGCAACACCGCGAAAGATCAACCCGACCAGCATGGCGATCACCGGCGCGTAGACCGCCGGCATGATCACCGAATAGGCCAACGGGAAAACCGCGAACAAGCCACCGCCACCGAGTACCAGCCAGGTTTCGTTGCCGTCCCATACCGGCGCAACGGTATTCATGGCGGTATCCCGATGCTCCTCTTCAGGCAGGAACGGAAACAGGATACCGATGCCAAGATCGAACCCGTCGAGCATGACATAGGCAAGCACCGAGACGGCGATCAGGATGGCCCAGACCAGGGCGAGATCAATCGTCATTGCCTGTCCCCCTCTGCGGCAGGCTTCGCACCGCCTGCCCCGTGCCCCATACCGGCCGCCAGCACAGGTTCCGTTTCGGACAATCCGCTTTCACGGCTGGTCGGCTCATGCGACATCAGCCTCAGCAGGTAGAAGACCCCGGCCCCGAACACGAAAAAATAGACGACGGCAAAGACCGCAAGCGAAATGGCCACCGCCGGAGCATCCAGCGGAGAGGCTGAGTCGACAGTCCGCAATAGCCCATAGACCGTATAAGGCTGGCGTCCCATCTCGGTTGTGATCCAGCCGGCAAGCACGGCGACGAAACCGGAAGGCCCCATGAGAATGGCGGCACGATGCACCCAACCCGGCTCGTAAAGCCGTTTTCGGTAACGCAGCCAAAGCGACCAGAAGCCGAGCCCCACCATGAGGAAACCGAGCCCCACCATGACCCGGAAGGACCAGAAGATGATTGTGGCGTTTGGCCGGTCCTCTGGAGGCCAGGCTTTCAGACCCTTCACTTCACCATCCGGGTCGTGTGTCAGGATGAGGCTGCCGAGTTTCGGAACTTCCAGGGCATAGCGCGTTTCCTCTGCTTCCATGTCCGGCAGCCCGAACAGGATCAGAGGCGCTCCCCTCTGTGTC
>CEOE01019163.1_pt1 | contig 11183 bp, 8 predicted proteins | sample 530211 | NCBI WGS metagenome assembly CEOE01 (sample SAMEA2619779, study PRJEB7988) | marine metagenome | isolation source: saline water (ENVO:00002010), including
TCGAGAAAGGCTTCCCCGCCCCACCATTTGCCGTCCTTGCGCCGCACGCAACGGGCGGAAACGCCGACTTCCAGGCTGTCGAGTTCGAACGGGCCGGTGCCGACCGGGTTTTTGGAAAGATCGGCGCCGTTCTTGTCAAAGTCGCGATGGACGATCAGTGCCGGATAATCGGTCATGCCCGGGATAATGCTGATGTCCGACTTCGGCAGGGTCAGCTTCACCGTGTGGCTGTCGACCTTGGTGATCGAGCCCGCGAGTGCCTTGTTGGTCTCCGGATCGATCATGGTCGCCATGCGGCCGGCCATCGAGTTGCCCTCGACGTCCTTCTCGCACCAGCGCTCAAGGTTGTAGACCACGTCGTCAGCGTCGAATGCGTCGCCATTGTTCCAGGTCACGCCCTTGCGGACCTTGAGAACATATTCGGTCGCGTCGTCATTGACCTCCCAGCCTTCCAGCAGGGCCGGCTCGAACGTGTAGGCCGAAGTGTAGGACACCAGGTTCTCGCAAACCTGACGGGCGACGTTGCCCATTTCGGACCAGTCGAAGATCCGCGGGTCGACAACCCGGCGTACAGACATGGAGACTTTGAGTGTGCCACCTTTCTTGCCCGCTGCCTGCGCCGTGCTTGGCGCGGCCATGCCGAGCAGTCCGTAAGCCGTAGCTGTCGTTGCTCCGAGTGCGCTGGCGAGCGCGAGAAATTCGCGCCGGTCCATCTTGCCTTCTTTTGCGTCGGTCGCCCAGCTGCTGACCATTTGGTTCAGCGGTCGTCCGGAACGGTCTTTCAATTCCCTGTTCATTTTTGTCTCCCAGTTTTGTAATGGTGCGCCGGAGCACGTCTGGCGCGGATCATAATGCTCTCAAGGCGACATCTAAAGTGTCGTTTTTAGGGCATTTGACGGCCAATGATGCTTAATAGCGCTGCAGCAGGTGTCCAAGGTGTTTGGAACATTCCTGCCAGTATTTCGCCTCCAGTTCAGATCCGCTGAAATCGAACGTATGAGCGAGCTTTGTTCATTTTGTATTATTCTCACTGTTCGACTGCGAACGCAGATTCAACACTGTCCGCATGGCAAACATTCATGTTCGAATGGCTATGAAGACGCTGCGTTTCGTTCATTAATAGTCATCATGAGCAACGCGTAATGCCGATGTCAAAGAATTTATCTATTTGCGACATTGAGTGTGTCGGCGAACCGAATCGACTGATACGGGAGCGGATTTCCGCCGTTCCATGACTGTTCAAAAAAGGACGTAGAATGCGTGTAGAAGACGCTTTGAGAGAAGATCTGGCCATCGTCGGTGTTCTGAATGAAACTGAGATCCCGCACGTCAACAGTATCGATCAGGCCGGTTTTCTCTGGTTCCTGGAGGCGGCCGACTATTTCCGTGTCGCCAGGGACGGTGATGAGGTTGCGGGTTTCCTCATCGGCTTCTTGCCCGGGCGTGCCTATGACAGCCTGAACTATCAATGGTTCGGCGAGCGGTATGCGTCATTTCTTTATGTCGATCGGATCGTGGTTTCGCCCACGGTGCGCGGGCGGGGTGTCGGGCGGAAGCTCTATGAGGACTTCGCCGGGTTTGCTGCGGGGCGGGCGGAGCGACTGACCTGCGAGGTCAATGTGCGGCCGCCGAACGAAGGCTCTCTGCGCTTTCACCACACGTTCGGCTTCACCGAGGTCGGCCGCCAGGAAACGGAAGGCGGGACCAAGGAAGTGTCGCTGCTGGCGATGGACCTGGACTGAAGCACCGGGCTTGGGAGAGCCACGAGAGATCAGAACAGGGCGTAGGGATCTTTTATCGGATGCTCGTTCGAATGCCTTATCCAGCCTTTCACGACCCGGTAGACGAACCAGAGCCAGCCGAGGCCACCAACCAGCCAGGCAAACGGAATCAATATCCAGGTTGCCGTGAGTGCCGCTGTCAGAACGATGGTGACAACCTGTATCCAGAAGGTCCGGATCTGCCAGGTGATGTGCCCGGCCAGATCTGTTCCGTCCAGATCGCGGCGTTTCAGATATGCGAGAATCACTCCGAAAACGGACGGCAGGCCAAAGACGATCGCTGCACCATAGAGCCCATAGACGATATGGACAGCCAGGCGATCGTTCTCTGAGAGTTCCAGAGAAAAGGGGAGTGGGCGCAGCCGGGCCACCTGATTGCCGTTGTTCGGATTTGTTTCGGACATGTGCAGTCCTGTTCCTTTCCCTATGCAGTCCCGGCCCTTAACGTTGGCCCGGTAACTCGATCATTCAATAGCCCGTCCCGGCGGGCGGCAGGAAGAGGAAGCGTGGCAATGATATCCAAAGAGGGAAGCGGTCCGGCCGTTGATCTTTACAGCGACACGGTCTCGCGCCCGACTGCGGCGATGCGGCAGGCCATGGCCGAGGCGGAAGTGGGCAACGAGCAGGCGATGGAGGACCCGACGGTCAATCTGCTGTGCGAGCGCGTCGCTGCATTGCTGGGTACGGAAGCCGCAATGTTCCTTCCATCCGGAACCATGTGCAACGAGATCGCCTACAGGGTCTGGGTCGATCGGGGAGAAGAGATCATCCTCGAAGAGAGTGCGCATGCGCTGCATTTCGAGGCGGGCGGACCCGCGGCTTTGGCTGGGGCCATGGTCCGGACACTGAAGGGCAGCCGCGGCATCTTCGACGTGGCTGATCTGGAGACCGTCATTCGTGCGCCGCGTGGCCATCATGGTCAGCGCCAGAAACTGGTAAATATCGAGAACACGGCCAATCTCGGTGGCGGTGCTGTCTGGCCGCTCGAAACCGTCGCCGCAGTCGCCGATTGCGCGCACGGGCACGGGCTCAAGGTTCATATGGATGGCGCACGGCTGCTGAACGCGGTTGTCGCGTCGGGGACGCCGGCAGCTTCCTATGGCGCTCTGTGCGACTCTCTCTGGATCGATCTTTCCAAAGGCCTGGGCTGTCCGGTCGGGGGCGTCTTGGCCGGCAGTGCGGAATTCATAGATCGAAGCTGGCTCTTCAAGCACCAGTTCGGCGGAGCGATGCGGCAGGCCGGGATTGTCGCGGCCGCTGGTGTCTATGCGCTTGATCATCATGTCGACCGGCTGGCCGAAGATCACGCCAATGCCCGTTATCTTGCCGAAGGAATTGCGTCGATCCCGGGGCTCTCCGTCGCTCTCGACGAGATAGAAACCAACATGGTGTATTTCGATGTTGCAGCATCCGCTCTCGATGCGGCGGGATTGTCCGAGCGTCTGATGCGCGAGCACCAGGTCAGGATTGGCTCCATGGGGCCACGCCGGATGCGGGCCGTGACCCATATCGATGTCACACGCAGTGGCATTGAGGTCGCGTTGACGGCACTCAAAGCAGTGATGGAAACGGCCTGATCCGGCTCAGGCGTCCGTTACTGCCTGGTCGAGATCAGTGTCCGTAAACTGGGCGCTGGCCGTCCGGGCACCTTTCATGTCTGCTCCAGAAAGGTTGGCGCCTTTGAACTTGGCGCCTGAGAGATCTGTATTGCGGAGCAGGGCGCTTTCCAGATCGGACGGCCAGAACCGTCCGGTCGGGTTTCCGTTGGCATCCTTCAGTTCCACCGGATAAAGCAGTGCGCCATTCAGCTGCGCATCCGTCAGGTCGGCCGAAACCAGCTTGGTGCCGGAGAGATCCGAATCCCGAAGATCGACCCGGTTGAGCTTAGCCCCGGTGAGGTCTGTCATCACCAGTTGAGCGCGGCGCATCTTGGCGCCGGACAAATCCACGTCGCGCAGGTCCGCGCCAGACAGATTGATGTCGCTCAGATCGACATCTTTCAGGTTGGCTCCGGCGAGCTGCGCGCGGGTGCCGCCGCGTCCCTGTTCGCGTATCCAGAGTTCATGATCGTTGACAATGTCGCGGAGGGAGCGGCTTCGGTCTCCGGACTCCGTCACCAATTGAGCGCCGCTGAGATTTGCGGTCGACAGATTGACGCGCTCTAGGATTGCGCTGCTGAGATCGGAGCCGGCAAAGCTGGTTTCCGAAATCAGGGCGCCGCGCAGGTTCGCCCCTCTGAGATTGGCACCAATAATTTTCGCATTCGCGAGATTGGCGCCGGACAGATCCGCGCCTGTCAGGTTTGCATTTTCGAGATTCACGCCACTGAGATTTGCCCCGCAGAGCAGGGTGTTTTCCAGGTTGGCGCCGATCATACTGGAATTCGACAGGTTGGTTCCGGACAGATTGGCGTTGTTAATGTCGGCGTCATCCAGGGTCGATGAGGATGCGTCTGCGCGAATAAAGGTCGGTTTTTCGCCCGTCAGGTCGTTGATGATGGCGCCGCCGCGCATGTCGGCTTCTTTCAGATTGGCGCCGCCGAGGTTAGCGCCCCGGATGCTCGCGCCGCGCAAATCGGCACGCATCAGGACGGCGTTTGTCAGATCTGAATCATCCAGGTTGGCGCAAAACAGATCCGCATAGCTGAGGTCGGCACCGGACAGCAGCGTGTTGGCGAAATTGACACCTGACAGACGCGCGGACTGGAGGTTCACGCGTGCCAGCTGAAAGCCGGTAACCTCGAGGCCGGACAGGTCGGCGCGCAAGCCGCCAGGCTTTCGTTTCAGCCAACGTTCGTGGCTCTCAATGGCTTGAAGGATATCGTCCGGCGTCATCGATTCAGGTTTCTTTCCATCAGTGCGGGGCCGCCGCTTAACGGACAAAATAGCACTCCCCCGAAAATCCGGTTTAGCTCATAAACAATCATGGCCAACCATCCACGATAATACCAAGGCACGGATTAATGAATTCACGAGAGGGCCTGACGGCATCCTCGACACGTGCCTGTAAGTTGAGGCGCTCACAATAGTCCTTGAGAGCCACGAATCCCTGAGTTGCGATTATATCGCTCGTGACGATACCCGCTTTCTTGAGGAGAAGAGTCTGAAACGGCGCGCTCTCGGTATTTCTTAGCAGATAGATCACAAATCCGCTCGTCCGTCGCTCCTCCTCCTCACCTCTTTGTTCCCTCACGTCATCTGCAACGCGATCAATAAGCTTCTCGATCTCGTTGCTGAGCTGATTGAGTTGTTCGGCTTTTTGCACTTCATCAATCAATGCGAGGCAGTCCCGAATAGCCAGTCTTTAGAGTAAGACATTATATTTCGCTCAAGCGAAGCATTCGCACGGTTCCATGCCCAAGGGTCAAGAAGAATTTCCTTCGAAACGGGCTGTCTGAACCGGTTGCGCCGCTCAATGCCGTGGGTTTTCAAGATTAGCTATTGCCGACTTTCTCATCGGTTTTAGCGGCGGCAAGTTGTTCGGTTTTGAAGATTGCATCCGTCAGATTCGCTCGCGAAAGATCCGCCCCGGAGAGATTGGCGCCAGAAAGATCCGCTCCAGCGAGGTTTGCATTCCTGAGATCGGCGTCCTTGAGATTTGCATTCACCAGCTTGGTACCTGACAGGTTGGCGGGCCATTTTCTCCCGGTGAGTTTGCCTTCCTGGTCTTTCAGGTCGACCGGAGCGATCACGGAATGTGAAAGGTCCGCATCGGTCAGGTCCGCATGTGCGAGGTTGATCCCTTCAAGGGTTGCTCCGCTCAGGTTCGCCCCTTTCAGGTTGGTGTTGGACAAATCGGACATCACCAGAAGCACGTTCGAGAGATTGGCCCCGCTCATATTGGCGCCGTGCAGGTCCGCGCCGGACAGGTTGACTGCCGCAAGATCGATGAAACTGAGATCGGCATTCTTGAGGATGGCGCGGTCACCCAGGCGGCCGTCTTCCCGGATCCAGACATAATGCATGTTCAGAACTTCGCGGACCTCGAATGGCAGCGAGTCCTCGTTACGGACCATATTGGCGCCCGTCACGTCTGCACCGGAAAGGTCGCAGCCGTCCAGATTGGCTCCAGACAGATTGGCATGCTTCAGAATTGTATTGTCGAGGAGGGCACCGGACAGGTTGGCATCCTGCAGGTCCGCGCCGGAAAGATCCGCTTCGACCAGCACGCAGCCGGAAAGGTCCGCTCCCTTCAGGTCTGCCTTCCGCAGATTTACGCCGGAGAGGTTCGCACCGGCCAGTTGTGCGCCTGCCAGACTGGCGTTCGGCATGGCCGAATAGCTTAGGTCGGCTCCCTGCTGGTTCGAGGTAGGCCCGTCCCGCTGGCCTTCGTCGTCGTCGGTGCCGAACATCAATGTGCCGCCGCGGAAGTCGGCGCCGACAAGATTGGCGCCCTTGAAGGCGACATTGCGGATGGATGCTCCACGAAGATCCGCGTTTTGCAGGTCTGCATCCCGCAGATCCGCGCCATCCAGAACGGCGCAGAACAGGTCCGTATGGCTGAGGTTGCTGCCTGACAGGATGGTTTTTTGCAGATTGGCGCCAGACATCTTGGCGGATTTCAAATTCACTTTTTCGAGTGTGAAGCCGGCCAAATTTGCGCGCGCAAGATTTGCCCGCGACCCGCTATGGGCGCGGCTCAGCCATTTTTCATGCTCGTCCAGGATATTCGCGATTTCCTGAGGCGTCATTTCAGCGAACCGTGCCCATGATCAAGAGGCTCTTTCGTGAGTGTTTGTAAAACTGTGTTAATTCCACGCAGAACAATAGCCTTCAGGGAGCATATGTGGAAGCGCCATGAGGTCGTCTGCAACCAAAGGCAATTCCGATTCCCAAATGGAACAGCGTATTTATTGCCCAATATTAATGTAGATAAAATTTACTGAAAAATTCCAGATATTTTTTGAGTTTTCCCGGTTTCGCGGGTTTGTCGGGAGGACCTTATTCCGCGGCCTGTTTGGATGTGTCGTCGGGTTGACGTTCAGACGGCTCGCCCGGCGCCTGTTTTCCAGGTTCCACGAGGCTGAGGCAAAGCGACAGCAAGGGCGGGATGATGGCAAGTGTCAGCACGGCGGAAAGAGAGAGGCCGCCGATCACGACGGAGCCGAGGCCGCGATAGAGTTCCGACCCGGCGCCGGGAAACACGACCAGTGGAAGCATTCCGAGAACGCTGGTCAGTGTCGACATGAAGATCGGCCGGATACGGTTTCGGGTCGCCTCGATGATCGCGGCACCGGATTCCATGCCGTCCTGGCGTATGTGGTACAGGGTCTGATGCACCAACAGGATTGCGTTGTTCACCACAATCCCGATCAGGATAACGAAGCCGAGCAGGGTCAGCATGTCGAGATTCTGGCGGATGAAGATGTTGAGTGTGGCCAGCCCGACCACGCCACCGGCCGCGGCAAGAGGGACCGAGAAAATGATCACCAGCGGATAGAAGAAGCTCTCGAACAGTACGGCCATGACCAGATAGACGATGACCAGCGCCATCACCAGATCGAGCACCATCTCGTTCCAGGTCTGGGCCAGCTTGTCGGCCGTGCCGGACATGCGAATGCTGACACCAGGAGGCAGCCCGGCGTCTTCCATCGGCTTAATGACCTCGTCCCGCATCCTGTTCAATGCAGCTTCCAGCGGCATGCCCGACGGTGGAGAGACGGTGAGGGTGATTGTCCGCTCGCGCGCGACATGGCGGATTTCGGTCGGACCGGTGGTTACCACGACACTGGCGAGGGAGCCTGCGGGGAGGATCTTGCCGTCCCGCGTGACAACCGGCAGGTCGGCGACACCCTGAGTCTCCAGTATATGGTCTTCGGGGCCGGTCAGAGTGAGATCGATACGTTCGCCCTGAACGGTGATCTCTGCCACCCGGATACCATCGTTATAGGCATCGACCGTGAAACCGAGGTCGCGGGCGGTGACACCATTGTCGGCAAGAAGCGTGCGGTCGGGTACGACACGCACTTCGGGAGCGCCGAGTGACAGGGACGGCTGCGGCCGGATTTGTGTGCCCTGGTCCTGTGGAAAGGCGCGGATGACTTTGAAAAAGGTTGCCTGCGCGATACCGGTCAGTTCTTCCAGCTCACCGCCGGAAATATCCAGATCGATTGAATTGGATCCGCCGACACCGCGCCCGAAGAGGGAGCTTTGCCGGAAGAACCCGAAGGTTCCGGGTTCCGTGAAGAGGGAGCGCCGGAGCACCGGTATCAGTTCTTTGGCCCGGGTCGGGTCGGAAGCGGCGGAGCCGACGATGACATTGGCCCGGAAAGCAACGAAGAAGAACCGAGACATGGTCGGCTCACCGTCCTCGGTGACTTTACGCGTCTCGTCGAAGTCCCAGATTGGCTTGGTGGCGTTTTCCAGTTTCGTGGCGATTGCGGACATGGTGTCGAGATTGTAGCCCGGCGGCGGTTTGACGAAGCCGATGACCAGGTTCCGGTTGCCTTCGGGCAGATAATCAAGCTCTGGCAGCATGGCCCAGGTTGCCGCGATGCTGCCAACCGTCATGCCGACGATGACGGCGAGAGCGAGGATCCGGTTTTTCACCACGGCGCGGGTTTGTTTCATGGCGACGGCCACGAAGGCATGGGCAAAGGAGTCGATCAGTGGCAGGCGGCGCGTGGCGCTCAGATCGCCAATCTCGTTCTTCAGCAACCGGCTGGCCAGAGCTGGAACAACTGTCGCCGAAACCACCAATGAAAGGCAGACCGCGACAGAAATGGCGACTGCGATGTCCCGGAACAACTGGCCGACTTCCAGCTCCATCACCAGGATCGGGATGAACACCATGACCGTGGTCAGGGAAGAAACCAGCACCGCGCCCCAGACTTGCTGGGCGCCCCGGTAGGAGGCTTCGTTCGGCTCGTGGCCGAGCTGCCGCAGGCGGAAAATATTCTCCAGCACGACGATCGCGGCATCGACCACCATGCCGACGGCGAAGGCAATGCCGGCCAGAGAGATGACATTGATGGAACGGCCAAGCGCGGCCATGGCGACGAACGACCCGATGACGGAAACCGGGATTGCCAGGCTGATCACCAGCGTGGCATTTCCGCTGCGCAGGAACAGGTAAAGCACCAGCGCGGCCAGGATACCGCCGACCCAGATATTCTGGCGCACAAGATCAATCGACGAGTCGATATATGTGGTCTCGTCATAGACCTGAATCATCTCCAGATCCCGGGCGGCGAGATATCCCTTGTTCAATTCGTCGATGGCCCGGCGGACTTCGGTCATCACCTCGATCACGTTGGCGCCGGTCTCCCGATACATCGGTACCGCGAGCGCCGGTGTTCCGAATTGCCGGATGCGCGCGACAGGGTCTTTATGGCCCATTGTCACCGTGGCGACGTCCGACACGGTGACACGGGCAACCCGTCCGGAGACCGTATCCTCGATGGAGCGGAGCACGACGCCGCGCACATTCTCCATGCTCTCGAAATCGCCTTCCGTACGGACGACGTAGCGGCGTTTGCCCTCATCGACGGCGCCGGCGGAGATCGAGGCGTTGGCCGAGCGCAGGGAGGCAAGCACATCCGGAATGGTCAGCTGATACTGGGCGAGCAGCTGCGGGTCGACTTCCACCCGCATTTCACGCTCGGCTCCGCCATAGACGCGGGCTTCGCCAATCCCGGTAATTCGCTCGATCCGGGCTTTGACGTAATCCTCGGCGAAATCGCCATATGTGTGGATCGGGGTGTCGTTTCCGTCCTTGCGCAGGATCACGGCCCAGGCGATGGCGTTGTCTTCCGAACCGGCCGTCTGGAAAGTCGGCTCGTCCACTTCATCCGGATAGTTGCCGACCCGGTCCAGCCGGTTGGCGACCAGAAGCAGAGACTTGTCCATGTCGGTGCCGGGGGAGAATTCCAGCGTGATCCGGCCGCGTCCGTCTTCTGAGCTGGAAATCATGGATTCCAGGGCTTCCAGACCCCGAAGCTCATCTTCCTGCCGATTGATGACTTCGCGTTCGATCTCTGCGGGGGCCGCTCCGACCCAGTTCGTGGTGATGGTGATCACCGGCCGGTTCACGTCGGGAGCAAGCTGGATCGGGATGCTTTGCAGAGCAACGACACCGAACATCACGATCATCATGACGATGGCCAGAACCGCGACGGGCCGCTGGATCGAGTGCCGGATCAGCGTGTCCATCGGCTCAGCCCTTGACCTGAACGGCCACCGGCTCGCCGGGGCGCAGGCGCTCGTTGCCCTTGATCACCACGATCTCGCCAACGGACAGGCCGCTCGTTACTTCAAACCGGGTGCCGAGAGATTCGCCTATGGTGACCGGCCGCATTTCAACCTTATCGTCGATCACCACATAGACTCGAGGCTGGCGGCCATCCAGCAGTAAAGCATCCTTGTGGACGCTGATTACTTGACGCACCACGCCGATGGGGATGTGGACGGTGACGCTCTGATTTTCGGCGATTTGCGTAGAGTTTTCCGGCAGGTGCGCCGAAAATCGTACTGCCCGGCTACGGGTGCGCGGGTTTTCCTCGGGGATGATCGCTCTCATCTCGACGGTCAGCATCTGCCCGTTTTGCAGCACTGCTTTAACCGGAACGCCGGGATGCAGTCCGGCGAGCCTCTGTGCCGGGACGTCTGCCTCGATTTCCAGGTCTTTGTCGTTCATCAGGGTGACGATGGCCTCGCCAGCCTGGACATAATCACCCGCGACCACATGACGGGCCAGAATCACGCCGTGATAGGGCGCCCGTATCGAAGCATCGGCGAGGGCAATTTCAGCCAGAGTCAATTCAGCCTGTACCCGTTCGGTTTCCGCTTCGGCCTCCGTGGAACTGGCAATTGCTGCTTCCAGATCACGCTGGGCATCCTCAAGGGCGTTCTTGCGAAAGGCGTTGGAGCCGCGCAATTGCTCGGTCCGAGCTAGGGCCTGCTGCGCTTTGGCCCGGTTAGCCTTTGCCCGCTCACGCTGTGCTTCCGCTTTTTTCAGCTCCGATGCCCGCAGTTGCCGTTCCGCCCGCAGCCGGTTGTCTGAAAGCCGGGCCATTACGGCGCCTTTCTCGACCCGTTCGCCCGCGCGGACGGAGATGTCTGCAACCCGCTCTGAAATCCGGGTTGCAACCGGACCGAGCTGGACTGCGACAAAACGCGCTGTAAATGGAGCCGTTTGGGTAAGAGTCTCCTCGCGGACCTTGTCGACCTCGACCGGGCTCGCCTTTCCCTGTGCGTGCGCCGGGGAGGGCATGCCGATGGCCAGCATGGCTGCAAATGCCGCGAAGAAGAGGCTGCGGGGCGGGTTTATCAACATTATTGGCATTTCGCGCACGCCTTTTGACGCCAAGAGCTCACGAGGTCCGCATCGGTGAAATCAAGGCTGGTTTCTCTGGAGGGAGCGGAGATGGCTCTATTTTGCCGGGTATCTTTTCCAATCGCAATT
>CEOE01007153.1_pt1 | contig 11144 bp, 9 predicted proteins | sample 530211 | NCBI WGS metagenome assembly CEOE01 (sample SAMEA2619779, study PRJEB7988) | marine metagenome | isolation source: saline water (ENVO:00002010), including
CCTAAAAGGTCTATCACCATAATTAGTAAGCAATAAGTTTTTTACTGAGTTTTTAACAGCATTTAAATCAAAAAGCGGAAGTATGTCTTTAGTTCCAGGGTGATTTGCCATTTTTAAATCTAAATCAGCATATACCCTATTTTGGGCAACTTGTTTACTTTTTATTGTTTTAGAATTAAAATCTGAAATAGCCATACAGCTATTTATATAACATTTATAATTTTAATTGTGTTATATTAATTCTAATATCCGCTTCCGCCTCCACTTGAGCCACCGCTAGATGGAGGTGTGTAAGTTGAAGTAGGTCCGAAAATAGCGTCTACTTCTTCCATGTCAGATAATCGAGTAACCGTAATTACTGTTTGACCTGGCTGTAATACTCTTGCAGTATTATTTACCTCACCAATTATAGGTTTATCATGTACATATCCTAAACTACTATAATACGAATGTTGACTTAAAGTTGCTGCCCAATAACCAGCACCTGTATATGGATTATACATCATATGAGGAACAAAATTAGTTGAATCATACACTCCTCCGACAACCGTTTGAGTTTCATCAGAATGTGTGTCTCCTCTCATTAAAGTACCATCATCCATATAATGCCAACCTGGAGGAGCAGGAAAATTACTATCAATCGCTGCTGCAGATTTATTATTTCTTCTAAATTCAGCTACAATAATTAAATCATCTACTAATGCTTTTATAGCTTGATCCATCAAATTATCTATTTCTTGAAACCTAGAATTAAATGCAGATCGTGTATTACCAGTAATCATATCTGTATATGTAAACGGATAAATTACTAAATAGTTAGTTTCTTTTCCGACGTACGATAAACCTTCTAAAATATATTCATCGATACGACTACGTTGAATATCTTTTATTCTTTGCAATAGTACTTCAGGATTTTGTGAAGAATCAGCAAGTAGATTAGATTGTACGTACGAAATTTGTTCATTAATTATTTCAGTGATTGCTTTAATCGCATTTTTCGTTGTTGTATAAAGAGTAAAATTATCGACAGCTTGAATTTGCTCGTCAGTTAAATCACTCGTACGAATATCTCCAGCCTCTCTAAAAAATGTAGCAAGATATTGGTAAATTGTAGGATAACCCAATTTATTACCGTCGGTTTTTAATTTATTGATTATATCAACATTATAACTCGGAATACCTCGACGAGTATCTCGAGATATATCGTTTAAAACTTTAATAGGTCCATCTTCGGCTTTTCTTAAAGTATCATATATTTTTTGTTTTGCTATATTATATTGTTGAAATCTAAGACCAGAAATAGCTTCATCTGTTTTAATATATGCGTAATCAATGGGTCGTAATTGTATAGAAGAATCAGCAAATTGTGGATTGCCATTAGGAAGTTTTGTTGGCTGTGCTTTTTCAACAATAGTATACGACACAGATCCATTATCATTTATATTTTCTATCGCATCTAAGTTAGGTATAGAATCTATATCTAATGTATTAGACGCAGCTGTATTTACATAATAATCAATAGTACGCATTAAATTATTTTCAATTGCAGTTGTCCATCTTGAAGTCATATCTATTATTAATTGATCTATAGACTCTCCGCTTTGAGTTAAATTTATTAGTAATGTAACGTCTGTTTTTAAATTAAACGGAGGAGCTTCTATGGGAAATGCATTATTTCTAAGAGTAGATAAGTCATCGATTGCGTTAGACATTTGAATGGAAGCATTATTACCGCCAGCATCTAATTCTCTAAAAAGTGATTTTACAGCAGAAATCTTTTCTAAATATAAATCATTTAATGGATTGGAAGAATATACTGACATAACTAATTAAGATAAATTCCTGGTGCTGCATTTAATTTCATTGTGCTACGCGCTTTAATAGACATATTACTTTGGGTTTCAATATTCATTCTATTTTGCGAAGTAATACTTGCTTCTTTTGAACTATGTAAGACCATATTATCGTTCGAAGATTGATTATTACTTCCTTGAACGGCCATATTATGATCGCCTTCAATTAGTTCTGTTCTAGTACCCGCTACAGTTTTAGTGGTATCTCCTAATATCGTTATAATTTCATCGTTGTCTACTTTTAAATATCTATTTTCGCCAATATTTGTATTTTGTTCTTGAGCTATTTCAGCTAATTCATGTTTTTCTACTTTTCGACGATAATTACCATGAACATTTAAATTATAATCACCTTCGACTTCGACGTTATAATCTCCTTTAACTAACATTCTACAATCATTATCTATAGTAACATTACACTGACCTTTAATATAAACATTATCATCATTAAATATTACTCTATAGTCGTTGCCTTTTACTACAACAGTACGATCTCCACCAGCTGTAAGCTCTTCGTAAGTACCAGAACTATGAGTTGTATTAATTCTTTCTTGAAATGGAGTTTCGTCAAATTCAATTAAATGACCACAACTATATTCTGTTACATGATTTGATGGGTATATTGGAATTGTTTCGTCTTCTGTATTTAACATATTCCATTCTTGTCGATCTTCGCGTATTGCATTGCCTTGTTCTATTGTATTTAATTCGGGTATTTTTGCAAGTGATATATTAGTCTGTCTTAAAGATTTTTTTGCGATATAAAATTCGCTTTGATCATAATCACTTCTCGCCATTTGTGGAATATCTGGATCTCCAGATTTTCTAGGATTAATATTATATGGATCGTTAAATCCAATATTTTCATCAATTTTTGTATCTGCAAAACTTCGAGTAGGAATACTTCCGAGAATAGCTGGATCTTGCGCAGTTTCACCATCTCTAAAAAATCCAACAACCCACGAACCAGGTTCTAAACCAGTTGCGCTTTGTCCTATGCCGCTCATAGATGCAGAAGTTACAGGCATTATAGGTGTGGCCCACGGAAGATCTTCAGTAGCTAAAGCAACCTTATCTGCAGAATGATAACCATAACAACGCACACGAACTCTTCCAAGTTCTTGAGGATCGTTGACAGCTTCAACAACTCCCGTAAACCAAATCATTGCACCTAAAAAAGTATTTTCCATATTCATATTAAAATCCTACTGAAAAAGAATCTCTTTTTACTCTTAAATTACAAAAATATTCTCCATCTTCAACTTCGTGAATACATGAAGTAATTAAATATTTACCAGATAATGTTTCATCATATAATTCTGATTCTGGCATGTCTAAATCTCTTTTAGCTTGAGGATCAATCGCTTTTGGAAATTTAAGAGTAATTATTCTTCCTGCATTTAAATTTATATCTCCATGCAACTTTATATCATGAGTAATTGTATCTAATAAACTATGATGTGCTTTTATATAATGGCTTCCAAATTGGGAAGATGAGCCATAATTAATATCCTCTGGAAATGCTTCATCATTTTTAGAAATATAAGATTGATTTGATGATGGTAATTTATTTAACGAAGTATTAAAAACTCTAAAAAGTGGAGTAAGCACATGATTATTTTCAATTGCACTAGTAGAAGTATTAACATCGTCTAAGTAATTGTATAAGATAGTTGAATAACTTTTATTCGACCAATCTAAAAAATTATTTTCTGAAGCAAAAGCGCCATTTCTTCCTTGTGCATATTTTGCTAATTTTAAATTAGAAGAAACATCTACTATACGTCTTCGCATTTCGTCATATGCTTCTGCTCCATTTGGATCTGCTGCTACTGAATTTCTAAAATCATAATATGTACTATATGAAGGATTAGATTTTTCATCGACTAATTTAGATAAAGAAATTAAATTTATTGATCTATCTAAAATTTGAAACAAAAAGAAAGGTGTGCCATTCGAATCATACATATTCTTTCTTAAAAATTCTACAGCTGATAAAGGCGTTTGTATATTAATTACACCTTTAGATTTCGATATATCTTGACCTGCAGTAACAAAATCTTTACTGTCTACTTCTAAATCATTTAAGATAATAGATTCTATTTCTTCAACAGGAGGATTTTTATAACTTCTAGAAATTTTCTTAAACCCAGAAATATAAGCATGTTCTGATATAGCTTCAATTGTATATACTTGAACACTTTCATTTTCGCCTTTACCAAACGTCGGATAATCAGTAACATAAAATGTCAATAAGCTATTATAATCCTCTGACTGATATGGACTTTTTTGTTCTAATTGTACCCTAATTACTTCATGTCCAGTAATTGGAAAAGATTCTAAAAAGTTGATAGAATCTTTTATTCCTAATTTAAGCTTTAAAGTAGGAGAATAAATAGATTCGCTTATTGAAGCTTTGGCAACAATGTCTGTTATATCAGCAGTAGATTGGCTTTTAAACCCAAACCTTGTTTGTCTCGCAGCAGTTTTATAATTATCTATCTCTATAGATTTAATAGAAATAGCTTGCGGAACTAATCGATTGTTATTATTATCTGTACCAAAATTTATCATAAGTTTAACATTGCTTTATATTCACTCGCAAAAGATTCTATTACTTCAGGTCGAATTACTTTTATTTTTTGATTATTTTCCTGTTCCACGTAATATTCATTTGAATAACTTGTAAATGTATTAAGCGTACCATTTGTATTTGCTGTCCACGCTGAAATGATTTCACCATTTGGAGAATCACCATTTAAAGTATAATATGCAGGTGCATCTTCAAGAGAACTGTACATTTTAGTTGCAATAACTCCTGGATTAACATAAGTCCATACCGCTTTTGCTGCTTCAGTAGCATCATTTTTTGCGTTATATAGATTTTCTGGGACATTATCATATCCAGTCGAGAATCCATTATCCCATACTCCGGCAAGTGTCGTAATAGTTCCACCGTCAGCTGGAGTGGATAAAACGGTATTGGGAGTACCGAATATCATTGTCAAATCATATCCATTTCTAGAATCATCTTTTAATTTAGTTTTAGGAGCGTCTGTAGGATATTCTGGGTCTGTTATATTATATTGACATATTATTCTTCCAGCACCAGATAATCGAGCATAATAAACTTTACCGTTCATAGGATACACCACATTATTTCTATGTTGGTCTCCCCCTGCACCAATATTAATCGCTGCTCTATAATAGTCTGAAATAATAGGAGCACCACTCGGGTCAGCACCATTAACCTTAACATCATATTTTACTCCATTAATAAAACACTCAACAACTCCATTCTTGTAAGTCCATTCTACATTATATCTTTGCCCTAAATTTGCAGTTGGCACAGTCGGTTGAGTCGCAGTACGTGTTATATAATGTGATGTACCATTTTCGGTTCGAAAAGAAAAATAAAAGCCTTTTTCGCCGGTCCATATAGCTGCTACAAAGGGGCTGGTTTCGCTGGTCAAACCAGCCCAAGGATCTTTTCCAATTACAAAATGCATTTGTGATGTTTTAGTTGCATCATCAACCGCGAAATGCACTTCCATTTTCCAATCAGATCCTATCGAATCTATTAAGGCTTTATTTAAAAATGTGTCTTCATTAGCAATATCGCTTCTTGCAGAATTGCCACTTCTAAACACATGTGTACCAGCAATCCCGCTTCCTCCAATGTTTATATAATCTACTTTATCATCGGAGAAAATGCCAGAATAATAGTTTGTAAAGCTTTCAGTTGTTCTTAATGCCATTTGTTCAATAAATGTCGAACGTGCAGTACTTATTGATGTAGTTTCACCAATATCTGCAGAACTATTAGCATCATCAAACGCAAGTTTGATTTCATGAGTACCTGCAGAACCACCAAAAAACGACGTTTTCGCGGAAGGAATATTTACTCTACCTTTAGGACTATCCGTATATGGCTCTCCTACAATAAGTTGTAAATTATTATCATTATAATCGTAAATTTTAGCGTATTTTCCATTTCTTTCGGCAAGAAGCTTGTTATAAGTAAAATCAATATTAGCAAATGTATTTGTTATATTTTCTTGTCCACTTATTGTTGTTCCATTAGTATCAACAAAATCAGAAGCAATAGATGGAATAACAGTAAATGCGCCTTTGGATTTAAATTCTATATCTATTTCTCGGTTTTGTGTTATATGATCTACAGGCCATGTGTGTAATCCTTCTTTTAAATGCTCATTAATAATAAAAAAAGTCCAATAATACTCTGAAGTACCATATAATTTTTGCGAAACTATATCTGGTCTTTCTCCTGGTTGAATATTATAGTATCTATATGCAATCAAATCATCTGATAAAGTATCATTGACGTCAACATTTCTCGAAATATCAATAATTTGTGAAAGCTCTCGTGTTCTTTCATTCAAATAATCTATTTTTGGAAACATTTTAAAAAACGACATATTTAGTCTCCAGTTCCAGGTCCGCCTGTTGTTCCAGGTAAATCGTTATTTAACGCTGTATTATAATCGCTTGATTGGCCAAATACACTGCTATAATCTGTACCTCTTCCTCTAGGATCAAAAGTAGTAGACTGAGCTAAACCATCAATATCAACTTGATTAAGTGCTCGAGTTTCAGTAAACGATATAGAAAGATCCACACTTAAAGGTGCTCCGTCTCTATGAAATACATCTGCATCAGTATTAAACGTTGAAGATACATTAGTACAATAACACGCAGCAATTTTAGGCAAATATTGATTAGCTTGTGTTTGAGCAGACATTGTCATAAAATCTATATTCCATGTTGGTGGATATGTAAGTGTAGCACCTGTTGCAGATTTCTTTCCGTATAGATATTTCCTAAATACATTGTGTATATTTTTTACTTCGTTAGATTCGGCTTGAGATTTTGCTACCATTTTAAATGTAAATTGAAATGACCTTACACCATTACCACGAAAAGAATTAGTGGTATTAGGATTTTTAATTCTGCCCTGTTTAATATTTTTTGCTTGCTCAAGACTTTCTGGTTTCGGTATCAGTGATAATAAAAGATTGCCTATTTCAGCTTTTTTTCCTGCAGCTTTTCCAGCAACTCCCGTACCTTTTTCTCCAGACATGATTTTTGATATCATTTGTTCTGCTGGTCCAAGTAATCCACCATCAAATGACTGAAACTCTGCGCTGTCATTAAAAGCCAAATTAGCTGGACACGGAAAATGAATACTAAATCTATCTTCTCCAACATTTCCTTGAGCATTTGTATTTTCTCGAGGAAAACATGTAAATCTAATAATTGGTCGTTGTGAATTTGTTTTTATATCTAAAGGATAAAAAAAGTTTTGTTTACTAAATGATCCTTGGTACGAAGTCGGTCCTCCGCCAAAAACAAATTTATCAAATGATTTTCCTATATCAGTAATGAATTCTAAAGGCATCTGTAATTCCTATAAATAACTATGATTCTATTTATAACAAACACCATGACTTATAAAGGTAAATATAAAGTTAAGAAGCCTTCAAAATATGAAGGTGACTGGAAAAATGTAATTTATCGATCATCTTGGGAAAGACAGTTCTTTCGTTGGTGTGAAGATAACGATAGTGTTGTGCGTTGGTCCTCTGAAACAGTTGTAATACCATATCGATGTAAAACAGACAATCGCGTTCATAGATATTTTATGGATGTTAAAGTAAAATTCAAAGATGGTAGAACAGTATTATTTGAAATAAAACCAGAAATACAAACTCAACCACCAAAAAAACCTAAACGTAATTCTAAAAAGTATCTTAGAGAAGTAATGACATATGTTAAAAATATTTCTAAATGGGAAGCAGCTGAGAAATATTGCAAAGATCGTAATTGGGAATTTGTAATTGCTACAGAAAAGACGTTTAAAAGTATGGGAATTCGGCTAATAATATAATAAATAGGGACATGGCTGATTCTCTATTAAAGAAGTTTGAAGGTGGTTTATCGTATAACGAAATAAAATCGTTTACGAGCAAATCTCGTTCATGGTATCTCGATGAGCTAAAAAATATAAAAGCTGGTAGTCGTAAGTTATTTAATGATAAAGAAACACGAACACGTAGCAGATTATTGCCAGGTCGTTTATTTATGTTTTTCTATGATCCAAAAAATAAAGATACGTTACCGTACTACGACAGATTTCCTTTAGTTATGGTTGTAGGAAAAGCTCAGCCGAAGGGTTTTTATGGACTAAATTTGCATTACTTAGATTATAGAAAACGCGCAATACTAATGTCAAAATTGTTACAATACAAAAATAATAATAAGTTTGACCAAAGTACAAAGTTAGTTTTATCTTATAAACTATTAAAGGGCGCTGGAAAACTTAGCGCATTTAAACCGTGCTTTAAGCATTATTTACCATCACAATTTAGAAGCCAATTCAAAGAAGTGCCATCTGAATATTGGGAAACAGTTTTATTTTTTCCAAGTGAACAATTTAAGAAAGCAACTAAACAAACTGTATTTGCTGATAGTAGGAGAAAAGTATAATGTCTTTTTTAGATAGATTAACAAGCGCTATTACACCAAATTCTATTGATGGCTTAAAAAGCGTAGTAGATAAACGTAGCGGATTAGCAAAGCAAAATAGATTTGCTATTTTTATGAATCCGCCTTCACAAACATTATTATCTTTAAATAGATCAGATCTTGAAGGATTTGCAGCAAGTTCGCTTAGCGGTAGTTTTGACGTTAAATCAGTAATTAGCGATCCAAGAGATATAGCAATATTATGTGAAAGCTGCACATTACCTTCTAAGACACTTACTACTATAGAAACACCATTAGGTGGCTATAGACAATTAGTAAAATATCCAAGTGGATATGCAAATACTGATATCACTTTTACATTTCATTTAACGGGTGATTATTATATGCGAAAAATCTTTGACAAATGGGTTAATGCTGCTATTGATCCAGAAACATATACTATTTCTTATGATAGCGAATTTAAAGTAGATGTGGTTATACAGCAATTAAACGAATCTAATATACCAATTTATGGATTAAAGCTCCGTGGAGCATTTCCAACAGAAATAGAAGCTGTAGAGTTAAGTAATGCAAATGCAGATTCTACACAACGTATGACAGTAACCTTATCATATGAAGAAGCTACGCCTGAAGGTGCTTTAACTACTGCACTTTCTGGAGTAAAAAACATGTTCGGGCGTCCTTTAATTTAAATATAATGGAGAATAAATAATGGCACTACCAAAAATAGCAACACCAACATATTCGTTGACAATACCATCGACGAAGAAAGAAATAAAATATCGGCCATTTCTAGTAAAAGAAGAAAAGCTATTGCTTATTGCACAGGAATCAAGCGATACGACTGAAATACTAAATGCAATGGTACAAATAATTGAAAGCTGTGTTATAGATAATATTAACGCAAACGATCTAGCAATCTACGATTTAGAATATATCTTTCTAAAACTTAGATCTAAAAGTGTAGGCGAAACATCTACAATACAATTAGAGTGTGAGCATTGTGAAGGTTTAAATACTGTAACAATTAATTTAGATGAGGTTGAAGTAAATAAACCTAATTTAGAAAGTAACATTAAATTAAACGATGAAATAAGTATAAAATTAAAACCAATTCAAGTAAAAAATATCGATTTAGTAACTAAAGATGATGCTGGTGATAATTTATATGGAGCAATTCAAGCAGTTATTGATTCAATATATACAGATACTGAAATGTTTAATTTAGATGATGTAGTAGAAAGTGAAATTAATGAATTTATTGATTCTTTAACACATGATAATCTACAACAAATTAATAATTGGGTTGAAAATCAACCAGCTGTTCAAACTAAAGTTAACTTTAAATGTATACATTGCGGAGAAGAAAACGAAGTAATAATAAGGGGGTTTCAAGCTTTTTTCAATTAAGCCTTTCTCATGATAACTTAGGTAACCATTTTCAAACAAATTTTGCGATGATGCAACATCACAAATATAGTTTATCTGAGTTAAATGACATGATTCCATGGGAAAGGCAGATATACATTGACATGTTATTGAACTATATAAAAGAACAAAACGAAAAGGCTAGACAAGAGGGATAATAGTCATGGCAGAAGAACAAGTATTAAAAGACATATTGAGTGTAATGGAAAGCGAAGCTGCATCGCAGCGTTCTCGTCCAGTCAAACTTGGTAATGCAGCAGTCGGGAAACAAATTCAGCAATTAGAAAATGCTGGAAAAGTGCCTGATGCTATATCAGGTCTTAAAGAAAGTCTTATAGGTATTACTAGTTCTTTGCCTGCAATTACTTCTTTAGCAACGCCTCAAAACGACGAAAGCGAAGAGAATACAGAAGAAGTTTCAAAACTTAATGCCAATATGGGTTTGTTTTCTCAAAACATAACTACATCTTTAGGTGGCATGAAAGATAGTGTCACTAAAGTTGGTGGTTCTATAAAAGATGGTGCCAAGAAAACAGCAGACTCTTTAAAATCAGTTGGTAAAGGCATTGGTAAAATGACTACTGCTATCACGCTCGACTTAGCTTCTAATTTAAAAAGTATTGGTGATGGCATTAAAGAAAGCGCAGCAAAAGCAAGTAAAAATATTTTAGTATTTTTGGGTATAGCAGCTACTTTAATAACTGCTGTAAAGTTTTTTCAAGGATTTTTTCAAACAGAAGGTACTTTAGGTGAAAAACTTCAAGCTGGTTTAAAAAGTGTTCTTGATTTATTACCTTTTAAAGAAGAAACTAAAGAAAGTATATTAGGTTTATTTACATCTCTTGGCGAAACTTTACAGCCATACATTGATAGTATTAAAGGATTTTTAAATCCTATCTGGGAAAATTTAAAAATATATTTTAAAGAAACACTTTTACCAGAAGTATTAAAAGCCTTTACTTTCTTAAAAGAAAAATTAGCAGATGCTGCATTAGGTTTATTAGATTTAGCAAAGAACAAAGCAAAATCTAAATTATTTGGTGGTGGCGAACAAGAAGTTGTAGATCCTAAAACTAGGGAAGCAGTAATAGATCCAGTTACTGGAGAGCCAAAAACAAGAATTGTAAAAGGCGATGGTTTATTAGAAGGAGAATCTGGCGCAAAAATAGGTGCAGTAGGCGGAGCACTAGCAGGAGCAAAACTTGGTGCAATGATTGGAACTATTGTACCAGGTGTAGGAAATGTAATAGGAGCAGCTGTAGGAGGATTAGCTGGAGCAGCTATAGGTGCGATCGCAGGCGGAATAGATAAAGGTGTAAGTGCTGAAAAAACTAGAGAGCAAAGAAAGGGAAGAAG
>CEOE01042147.1_pt1 | contig 11131 bp, 6 predicted proteins | sample 530211 | NCBI WGS metagenome assembly CEOE01 (sample SAMEA2619779, study PRJEB7988) | marine metagenome | isolation source: saline water (ENVO:00002010), including
AAGTTTCTATTTGTCAAACCAAATGTTAAAAACTCTGAAGAATCTGCTTTACGATTTCCACTTTGTATTCCATTGATTTTATATTGTATAAAGTTTTTTTCAAAATTTCTTAAACCATTGCTTACTTCATTTTTAGTACGCAAATTACCATTACTAAAATATACATTTACTAAATCTCTTCTTAAAGCAGGATTTAATGTAGTAGGTAAACTTGATATAAATTCATCAAAAGTTAAATTACCTTCATCAATAGAGGTAGCACCTTCATTAAATTTAGACATCATATCTCTAACATGAGTTTCAACTCTTTTTCTTTGACTAGCTAAATCTTTATATGCTTTTTGTATTTTTTTATTATTAGATTTAGCACCACCTGATACATTTTCCATTTGTGCAATAGTAGCCTGATGTATACCTTCATGTAATAGTGTTTCAAAATTAACACCATTAGAATTATTTATATACTCAGCTACAAAATTTACTGCTTCTAAAGGAGGTGTTGCTTTTATTTCTGCTACAGCTTGTGGAATATCTTTACCAAATGCATCATTTATACGCATTTCAAAATATGTTGGTCTAGGTAATACTGTATAACTTACTCTGCCTCTAAAACCTCTTGTTTTGTTTTTAGCTGAAGTTATTTCTAAAGGAAAGTCATAACCTAATTTTTTTAATGCAATTAAAGATTGATGAACTTTTGTAGCTATAATTTTATAATCTTTATTAGGTGCATTATCTTTTAACCATTTTATCATTTTTACAGAATCACCTTTGGCACGACTTCTTGGATTAAACACACCTGCTTTTTTAAGACCATCTAAAATAAATTGTCTTTCTTCTGCTTTTTCTACAAAACTCATTTCTCTTGCATTATAAATTTTATTTGGCACAGGACTTGTAGTAGGTGCAACAGGAGGAGTTGTAGGACCTGCTGGAGGCGTAGTAGTTGTAGGTGTAGGTTTTGGTATAGTTAAAGGTCTAATACCTGTAGGCTTTAGAGTTTGTCTTATTTCATCACCAGGAATTGGTGTTGGTCTAACTGCAGGTTCATCTAATTGTGAAAAGTCTGTAGCAAAGTTAAATGATTGTAATCCCTTATCTCCAATCCTAGTAGTTCTTACTACACCTCTTTCTCTTCTGCCAATCCTGCCTGATTCAATATCATTAAATATTTCTGTAGCACTCTTATATCCTGAGCTACGCATAGCTTGACCCATAGATTTAAAGAACTCAATAATCTTATTGTAGATACCTTCTACTTTAGGAGGATTATTAACTAGTAAATCTTTCTTTCTAAATAGTTCTGCTATAGCTTCTTCATAAAGAAATTCTGTAGCTTCTGTATCTGTTCTTGCTCTTGCAGAAATATCTGAATAATCAAGTTTAGCTTGTTCAAAAAAAGTTTTATTTGTATTAGGGTCTTTTTGTTGTTCTACTTGTTTTTTTAAATATTGATATTCTGCTTCAGTAATTAAATCTTTTGCACGAAGAGCATGAATCATCTCATGGTCTAATACTTTATTAAGTCTTTCTTGTATCTCTACATCGGTAGCACTACCATCAGGATTTACTGCATTAAGAGATAAGAAAATAGTATCTGTATTTTTATCATATTCTCCTCTAGCTCTTTTACCAGTTTTAGGGTCTATTAATTGACTAGGGTCGTACTTTATTTCACCTTCTATTTGTCTTAATGTAGTAGTAGAGATTATGTCATCACTAATAACAATGCCAGTATCTTTAAGACCTCTTGCATTTAATATTTTTCTTACTTCTTGTGCAAATTTATTAGTCTTGCCTTGTTCTAAAGTCTCAGCATAATTAATAGTTTTAGGTATTACTTCTGCAGGTGGCAGTAATCTTTCTTGTTTTACTGTTTCTTGTTGTATTAATTCTGCAATAGATTCAGGAGGTAACTTACCTTCTGCAGTAAGTCTTGCACCAAACTCTTCTGGTGTTTCATTAAAACCTTCTGCTCTTCTAGCTATATCAAACTCAAAGTTATCTCTTATTTTATAGTTATTAGTGCCTTCTATTTTTTCTGCTCTATTGCTATAAATTAAATCATCAAGGAATTGTTCATTCTGACCCATTTGTTTTAAGGATGCTTTATTAAAAGTCATGTTGTTGCTTTTTATATTAGCAACAAATTCTGCCATATCTTGTGCAGAATAATCTCTTGGTCTAAAGTCTGGGAAAGTTGTTCTTGAATTGAACTTAGGAAGTGAATGAAGTTTAGCCAAAAATAATTCTTTTTGACCTTGTTTCATATTTTTAAACTCAGGCGTACCTGTGTATTTTTCTGCTGCATATTGAACAGCAGGTGATTGAAAATTTAAATCTATATTTTTAGATTCAGCTATTTCTTTTATGTATTTAGCTGATGTATTTGGTTTATCTTTATCTGCAACAATAGAAGGCTCACCATTTTTTTCAGAAGCTTTAAATACTCCTTGTGCATATGCAGATGTAAATTCATTAAATTGTTTAGGCGTTAGTAATTCTTTAGCTTTTGTCATAGATAATCTAGGATAACTACGAGAAGTTTTACCTGGATTTTGTGCAACAAAACTATTTACTAAACCTCTAAGAATTACCTCTTGTTTAGAATCTTTAGGCACACTATTTATTAATTGTTGAATAGTTACATCACTAGCTCTACTATCTTCTAAACTTTGTCCTATTTCATAAGCAGTAGAACTATTAATTAGTCCTAAGTTATATGTATCGTTATCTAGTTTTGATTTTAATTTTTTATTATTAAAGTCTTTTGTTATCTTATCTCTTACTTTAATAGCTTCTATTTCTGTATCTTTTATATCAACCTGTGCAGGAGCTTCAGGATTAGTAATATCAACAACGGCAAATTGTTCTTGTGGAGTCATTACTACTTCTACTGAAGGCTCTGTTGTTAGTTCTTCAGGTGCTATAAGTTGTGGAACTATAGTAGGTGGTATATCTTGTATTTCTTCAAGAGTGCCTTGTTCCATTGCAAGGTCAGCTTTTTTTGCATTTATTAATTGAGCTTTGGTTTCATCGGCTCTTAAATTATCTTCTTCTAGTTGTTTATTTCTAACAGATTTTTTACCTGCCATACTAGATACAACTAAATCAGCAGCACCACCAATAATACCGCCAATAGTAAACTCTTCAAACATACTATCTGCTATAGGTAAGTCCTCACTATAAAGACCTCTAGCTGTTAAATCTTGTAATATACTTGCAGCTACTTCTTGTCCACCCTCAGCAGCTCCTGATTGCAATGCTGATACTAATTTTTCTTTAGCAGATAATGGTGCGTTCTTATGAACTTTGCCTAATATGTTAGCAATAGGTAATACCTCAGTTATACCTATAAGACCACCAAATAATTCAGCAGTAGTCTCAGTTAGACCACTTACATCTTCACCCATATCTCTAGCCATCTGTAGTCTATCGCCTTGTGCTGCTATACCTGTGGGTATTGCTAAAGCTGTTGGTGCTGTAAATGTTGGTGATAGTATGCCCTTAGCTGCTCCTGGTGCTTTAGCTAGTGCTCTACCTACCATACCTGCACCTAAGAATGGTCCAAATGAACCTATGCCTTCTCCTAGTTTTGTAGAAAACTTATCAGCATATGCAGGGTCTCCTGCTAATATAGAATCTTCTCTTAATCTATCTTGTAATCCTTCAAGACCTTTATATAAGTTACTGTCGTTGCCAATATCAAATAAACCAACAATACCTGTAGGCACATCTAAAGCTAATCCAGCAGCACCTCTTGGTATTGCTTTTACAAACTCACCTACTTGTCCTAATGCTGATGTTTGATTTATATCAATGCCATATTTATCTTTAACAACTTCAGCTAATTGTAGTCTTATTTCGGGGTCTAAATTATCAGGAATTTTTATTTTTTTTCCTTCGCCAATATCATATTCAGCCATAATTTATTATCCTACTTCTTGGACTAAACCTAATAATTCATCTCTTTTATCTTTTTCAGCAACTGTTATTCCTTGTAATTGTTGTATTCTTTTAAGTAATGCAGCTTCTCTTACTTTTGCTTCGTCTGGTGTTAAAACTCCAGAATCAACTAAATCATTTAAAGATTGATACTGTTTAATAGCAATATCTAATGGCATATTAGCTACATCTGCTTCATATTTAGCAGTTTGTGCTTCTAATAATCTACCTTGTAAGCCTTGTAATTCTGAAGCTTGTTCTGCTGATTTAATTCCAAAGTAAGCATCAGATATACCACTACTTAATTCTCCTAAATTTCTAGCAGAACCTATGGCACCACCAAGACCTATTAACATATCTGCTCCGCGAGAAGATTTTACAAAGTCTTTAAATCTTTGACCTAATCCCTTATCTTTATCTGCATTTGCATCACCAGTATTTACATCTTTAAGAACTTGTTTTTGTGATTCTTCAGTTTGTGTTTGTACTGTTATTGGATTTATTTCTTCTTCATCTAATAATGCTTCAATACCTAATTTAGTTGAACCTACAATAGGTAATGCTGCTACACCAGTTCTTCCAAAACTAAATGCTCTTTCAGGTATATCTTTACCTGTAGCAGTATCAATCATTTTAGATGTTTTTGTTTTTGGGTCTATTACTTTTCTTTGTCCTACTTTTAAACCACCTTGTAAAGCTGGATTAGGAACTGTATAAGTTTTTTGCACACCACTTTTAATTGCAGGTGCAACTTTTTTAGCTGCTGCTACAACTTTAGGCAATAGTGCAATACCTCCTTTTACTGCAGAACCAAGAACAACACCTACACCTGGAATAAAAAATGTTGCATTAGCAGCTAATGATAAAGCATCTGTTGGATTTTCTTTTGCCCAATTTATTGCTTTACTTAAAACTCCTGGTTCATTATTTACATCTTGATTTTGCATTGGATTAACAAATGTTGAAGATAAACTATCTGTACCTGCTCCTATACCACCACCTGCTTGATAGCCTGTTAATCCACCACTAGCAGCAGTCATTAAAGGAGAGGGCGGAGCCATGTTACCCATTTCACCCGATTGGAAAGCGTTTGGTATATCAGATGATTGAGCCATAGCTCCTAAACCAGATGGACTTCCTGCAAATTCTGCTACTAATTCATCAGATACTGTTGTATCTGGTTTAGGCTGTTGTGCAGCATACATTTTTTCCATTTGTGTTCTTCGTTGTATTTCAGATAATACTAAATAAGAAGGATAAGTAGAGTTAGGGTCTTGCGACATTTGTATTAACTGTTCTTTTGGAAAATCCTCTAATTCATTTGCTAGTTCTACTAAATTTGACATTAACTCATTCCTTTATATAAACCCAGTCCTTGTAATCCCATGCCTAAAGCTGATTGGAATAATCCTGGTTGTTGTTGAAAAGTGCTTATTTGTTGATTAGGTTGTACAGGCACACCTCTTAATAATCCACCTAAAAATCCTAATTGTTGTTGACCAAATCCTTGTTGTCTTAAAAAGTCTTGATAACCCATATCCATAGATGCTTGTTGCATCGCTCTTTGTTGTGAACCTATACCTTGTAATGCTGCTATTCTTTGTCTTACATCATCTTGTATATCTCCACCAACATTTCTAAGAGCATCTACAGATGCCAAACCATATCGTTGAGACATATCATAAGCTGATTGACCAAATTTTTCTTGTGCTTGTCTAGCAGCTTCTTGGGCTTTAAATCTTTCAATATCTTGTTTACCTTGTTCTTGAAATGATTTTTCAGTCATAGCATATGCACTTTGCATATATTTTTCTTGTGCTTGTCTTGCTGCTTCATTTTGTTGTGCTGCTGTTAATCCTAACTTAGCTGCTGCTTGTTTTGCAGCTTCACCTGCTTGGTATCTTTTTAAATCTATTTCTGCTTGTTTCTGATATGAGCCTTCTGTTAATTGGAATCCGCTTTGTGCAAACTTTTCTTGTGCTTGACGAGAAGATTCTGTTTGAGCAAATGCAGACTGTCTATATTGTTCTTGGGCTTGTCTGGCTGCTTGATTTTGTTGTCTAGCAGTCATACCCATTTCTGCTGCTCTTTGTCTAGCTTGTTCACTAACTTGAAAAGCTTGTTGTTGCATTTGTTCTTCTGCTTGTCTTGCTTGTTCTTCTGCAGTAAATTGTTGCAGACCAAATCTTGAAGCATCTAATCCTGTTGCTCTTTCTGCTGCAAGTTGTGCTTGTGCTGATTGAAAACCTGCTTGACTACCTTTTGCTTGAATATCATCAAGTTGTTGACCTAAATTACGTTCTCTTTCTGCTTGTAAAATAGCTTCACGATAACCACCTAAACCACCAGACATAGCTGCTGCATCAGCAGTTTTATCGCCCATCATTTCTGATTGTCTTGTTGCTTCTCTTTTTTGTATATCAGTTACAGCTTGTTGGTATGGAGACATAAATCTATTTATGTTTTCTTCATATCCTAATGGTGTATAAGCTGGACCTACTTGTCCTGCTTGATATTGAGATGCTCTAGCAAATGGATTGTAAGTAGAAAAATTATCTTGTGCTCTATATCCAGATTGTAATCCTTGTGCTTGAAAACCTGGTTGATATGATTGTGCATCATAAGCTTCTCTTTGTTGTCCTGCTTGATAATTAGAACCTACTAAACCAGCTTGATAACCAGAACCATATCCTTGTGCATCATATGTATTGCCTAAGTAATCAGCTTGATAACCAGAACCATATGGTCCACCTAACATAGCAGCTCTTTGTGAAGCTAGTTGATATTCTGGTGGAGTTCCTGCTTGTGCATAACCTCTAGTCATGCCTTGACTAGCTAATTCATCAGGAGAAAAATACGCTATTCTTTCTCCACCATATGGAGTGTATGGTTGATTAGATTCTGCTTCTCCTCTTTTTAAGAGTCGCTCAAAATATGGTTGTACATATTCTGGTAAATCTGTATTTACTACTTTTGTTTCTGTTGGTGCTGATGAACCGCCGCTTCTTCCGCCCATTAATTATTCTCCTTAAATTCATATTCAAAAAAGATTGCTGTTTTTTCCCATCCTTCTCTATCTTTAATCCAATTCCAAAAACCTGCTCTACCAATACCTTCTATGCCTACACATTCGTTATTTTTAGCCCATTTATTTATAACTTCAAGACCTCTATTAATCCAATCATTCATTTTTTTACCACCAATATGGTCTATATTTAACATTCTTTTACCAGTTGGATATTCGACTATTTTTGTTATAGAACATCCAAATATATCTAATGTTTCTTTATCAAATATAATCCATAAAGAAGCTTTTCTATTTAAACAATCATAAAATATATCTTCAGGTAAAGCTCTACCATTAGAACGATTACAAGATTTTTGCAAATGTTTTTCACATTGTTCCCAAACTAAAGTTAATTTATCTTCTGGCACAAGTGATATTTCAAAATCATGTTCTGTTTCTAGTTCTATTTTTTCTGCTACTTGATTCATGCTGGTAATACCTCTTCTGGATTAAGTGGTGGAGCCTGTGTTTTGCCACCAGTTTTAGCCATTCTAACTCTATCTAACATACCATCTAGTTGTTTAGAACCTGCATCAGAACTACCATCGCCTAACATAGATACAACATCTGCTGGAATAATATATTCATCTTGTGATACAGCAGCTATAGGTTTACTGCCTATATTCATAGGTAAATCATCTGCCATGCCACTATTACCAACACCTTCTATCAATCCTTCTGTTTGCACATCTGGATTACCTGCAGCTTGTTTTAATATCATATCTCTTAACATCATAAGTTGTTCTTGACCATACTTAATAATAAACTCATTTATAATTTCATTATTATCTGTTTCACCAAGAATAAACTGTATAACTTCTTGAACTATAGGGTCTTGCATCATCATATCTGTTGATTGACCAGTAGGCATAGGAATATTTATATCTTGACCTTCTTGATAACCCATTGCTTCTACAGCTTCTCTACCTTTTTCTGTTTTAGCTAAAGCTCTTAATCCTTCATTAGGTAATTCTTTATCAGTATTTTTACCTTCTGCAAACATAGCTGTTCTAAACATATCATTTCTACCACCACCTGGTCCGCCTATAGACATAGGTGGTTGCATAGGAGGTCTTTGCACAGGTGTATTAGCTGGTGCTGCTGGAGTTGGAAGAGTTGGAGGTGTTACAGGAGGTGTTACAGGAGGTGTAAATGTAACTGGATTTTCATTAATCATTGGAGGTATTCTTTGTTCTTCATTTATTCTGTCTATAAACATTTCATCACGCATAGCATCTCTATCTTCTAAACCTCTAATCATAGGAGGAGTTATTGGAGTCTTTATTCTACTAAAATCAGGTATTTTTACATCTGCTCCACCTTCAATAGGTATTGTTATTGTAGGAGGTGGTGTATTAACTGGAGGTTGTGCTGGTCTACCAACTGCAACAGGATTAACAAAATCATCTGGTGGACTTATAGGTCTTATATTTCTAGTTCTACCTTTACGACCTATACCATCATCAATAGGTGGGTCTATAGGTCCATCTGGTGGAGGCGTATCATTTATATCATCTGGTGGTGGTGGTATGTAAACTGGAGGTGGTGCAAAGTATGGTTGTATAGGCTGTTGTGTAAATCTTGCATATGGATTAATCATGCCACTCATTTGAGGATTACCATAAAAACTTCTATAACTTGGTGTTTGCATAAAAGGATTGCCATAACCACCAAATGTTGGAGGCGGCATGAATCTACTTGGAGGTGATAATGGTTGTAATCTTTGTGGTCTAAATCCTCTATAATTTTGAGAGGGCATAGAATAATTTTGAGAAGGTATAGAATAACTATATGATTCCATTTGTGGATTACTACTATCTTCTATATCTCCAGCATATCTTGTTAAATAACTTTTTGGGTCATTTCCTTTAAAGTATCTGTTTTCAGGAGAAAAACCTGCCATAAATCCAGGTGTAATTCGTCTAGTTTGTCTAGTAGTAGTTGGGTAACTATTTTGCATTGGATTATAATTCATATTCATTATTGGGTCATAGTTTGAATAAATATTACGACCTCCTTGATAACCTGTTGTACCACCATCTGCAAAATTAGTGCTACCACCTGTAGCTACTGGTATTTGCTCAGGGTATCTTTCATACATTAATCTTTTGCGTTCTTCTTCATCTACATTCATTTGTCTTAACATTGCTTCAAATTCATCTTGTGATTGCATTACAGCTCCAGTACCTGCTGTAGTTGCTGCTAACATACCAGTTGGTTTCATTGCTGCTCCTGCTAATGATTGCATACCTGCATCAAGACCTCTATTGCCAAACATAGTTTTTAATGATTCACCAGGAGTAAATCCTCTAAATCCAGCTTCTGTAGTTAATTTTGCTCCTTCTTGTGCAGCACTTATTGCAGCATCTTTTGCTGCTGTTTGTGTTGCTATATCTGCACCAGTAGTTGCTGCTTGTGTTGCTGCATCTGCACCTACTGCAGCTTCTGCACCACCACTTAAAGCTTTTGTGCCTAATCCTGCTGTAAGACCTGATAGTAATGCTTTACTTCCAGAACCACCTGTTTGTGCATATGTAGCTAAACCTGCTCCTATACCTGCCATAGCTCCTGCTGATAATCCACCAATGCCTAATGCAGCAAAAGCACTAGGTGCTAATAAACTACCTAACATAGGTGCTAAGAAAGGTAAGAAAGCTTCTGGTTGTCCTGTATCTGGATTTATTGTTATAGGCATAGCAGATGCTAATCCTTTAACTTCTGCAGGATTTACATGAAGTAACATAGAATCGCCAAAACGACCTTGTGCTGCTACATTTTTGGTTTGTTGTTTTATATCCATATTTATCTATCTTCCTCTTTGGTTTCGCAACCAAACATATTGAAACTCATATCTACTGCACTTGTATAAACTTTTACAACATCTGTCTGATTTAATGTTATACCTAAAACTATTGATAATGAATCATTTGCTGCTACTGATTTATCATAAAAAAGAAATTGTTTATCGTCTGCACCTGCACCAGCTACATGAACACTTAATCTGAATGTTATTGCAGACCCTGTTCTATTTGCTGCAACTATAGAACTAACTGTTGTTTGTGTCATATTTGGACAAGTATAAAGTGTAGTTGTTGTTGTTGCTGCAGGGTCAACTTGACCTAATACTTTTAAATTATCAGCCATGTTTCATTCCCATTAATAAAAATTGATGTCTTTTTAGTCCTTTACTTACTACGACACTTTGTAATTTTTGTAGTTTGTCTAATTCTATAGCTAAATCTTGTATTGCTTGTTCCATTATTCTTCTTGTAACTGCCTCATCTGCGGAACTATATTCTTGCTGTGCTAAAGGTAATGCTATTGATTTAGGATTTGCCATTATCTTTTACCATCTGGTCTTATATCTAATCTTAAATCACCAAGTCTCCAACCATAATCATTTGATGAATTAGATACTCTAATAGCACATTGTCTGCTTCTAGCTCTTGTATTAGTAAATGTTGAAGCTGGTGTAACTGATACAGTAGATAAAGTAGATAAATCTTCTAATGGATAATTTCTACCTTTAATTGTAATAGTTACATCATCAGATGTAGATTGTTGGTCTCTAAATTGTACATCAGGAATTATTTTATTTACTGCTATAAATTTTTCTCCATCTGGGTCTAAGTCAAAATCGCTTGATTCTATATATGCAGTAAAATTACTACCATCGTCTCCATGACCTATTTCATGTGCAAAAATATAATTATTATTAGACGTACTGTCGTTTTTACTAGCTGCTATTGGATTATCTAATATTAAAGCAGAATCCCAAGCAGTTCTTACAAAATTATCTGATGTTGTGCCAATAGACCATACATTTTCTAAATAATTATACATAACATATTTATCTACTTCTAAGCTACTTCCTGATGGATAGAACCACATTATTTCATTAGCACTATCATTAACTGCACCAAATATTTTAAATGATTGTGTTTGATTTAAATCACTTAAAACATAATCTAATACTGTGCAAGGTAATCTTTGAGCACTACCTGAATAACTATAAAAACCACCATTATCCATAAAGTAAACTTGATTATTAGCATTAACTGCTGCATTAGGGGATATTAAAGATGGACCATGTGCTACTTCATTAAATGAAAATACAAA
>CEOE01008336.1_pt1 | contig 11111 bp, 26 predicted proteins | sample 530211 | NCBI WGS metagenome assembly CEOE01 (sample SAMEA2619779, study PRJEB7988) | marine metagenome | isolation source: saline water (ENVO:00002010), including
AGATGAATAAACCAAAACCCAAACCACGTCATCCAGAAGCACCTGATCCTGGTGACGAGGTAATGTATGTGGATCTTTCAAAAGAAAGATTAGAAAACCTTTACAACCAAGACGACATTTGATATAATTAGGGGATATAAGTCCTCTTTTTTTATGCGATATGAGTAAGAGATCTTTGGTAACAGGAGGTGCTGGATTCATTGGCAGCCACATTGTAGATAGACTTCTTAATATTGGTCATGAGGTTATAGTTATTGATAATGAATCATCTGATGGTCATGATCTTTATTATTGGGATGAACGCTGTCTCAATGTAAAGGCAGATATTACAAAACTATCAGATATTGTTACTTTGTTTAATGGTGTAGATTATGTATTTCACCTAGCAGCAAAGGCAAGTGTTCAGGCATCTGTTGATAATCCTATCCCTACAATGACAACTCAGGTGATGGGAACCCTGAATGTATTGGAATCATCTAGATTGAATGGTGTGAAGAAATTGATGTATTCATCCACATCAGCGGCATATGGCAATCTGAATCCCATTCCAAACGTTGAAACTATGCGTGAGGATCCACTCAATCCTTATGCGATTGGTAAGTTATGTGGGGAACAACTGGTGCGTGCGTACTACCATCTTTATGGATTGAAAACAGTTTCTTTTCGTTATACAAATGTTTATGGTGAGAGGGCACGTCACGTTGGAACATATGCACCAGTAATTAGTAAGTTTCTGAAGGCAAGAGAAATCGGAGAGCCACTCACCATTTTTGGTGATGGTGGACAAAGAAGAGATTTCGTACATGTTTCTGATGTAGTTAATGTCAACACATCCATGTGTCATATGGAACTAGATGAGTGGGGACAAACTTTTAACATTGGATATGGACATAACTATTCAGTTCAAGAAATTGCTGATATGATTGGTAAGAACCAGGTTCATCAAGATGGAAGACCTGGTGAGATGAGAGAAACTCTGGCTAATATTAATAAGGCGAGAGAGCATCTTAACTGGAAACCAAAGGTTAATGTTAAGGATTGGATTTCTACACAAACACGATATAACACACTGAAATGAAAATTTTTATTGATACAGCTGATACAAAACTAATCTCAAAGTATTTCAGCACAGGACTAGTTGACGGAGTTACAACTAACCCAACTCTTATCATGAAAAGCGGTCGTGATCCTGAAGATGTTTATCAAGAAATCAAAGATATTGGTGTTCAAGACATCAGTATGGAAGTTATGGGATCTGATCTTGAAATGTATGATGAAGGTATTCGTCTTTATGAAAAGTTTGGCGAAGTTGCTACCATCAAAGTTCCCTGTACACGCGAGGGTTTGATCGTTTGTAAACGGTTATCTGAACAAGGTATCAAGATCAACGTTACACTGATCTTCTGTGCCGCTCAGGCAGTCCTTGCAGCAAAGGCTGGTGCAACATATGTCTCACCCTTTGTAGGACGTTTAGATGACCAGTCAGTGGCAGGTCTGGAGGTTGTACGATCTATTTCCGAACTCTTCCGTATTCATGGATGTAAGACACAAGTTCTTGCAGCATCTATCCGTAGTGTTCAACGTGCTATTCGTTCATGGTATAATGGTGCTGAGATCTGTACAATGCCACCGAAAGTATTTGATGGCATGTATGATCACGTTCTTACGGATAAAGGTATGGAAATTTTTCAAAATGATTGGGAAAAAGTAAATGTTAAAAATTAATTCACAGATTACGGAGTGTATTGAAAAACTTGGGTGGGATCCAGCAGATGAAATTACTGTTGAAATCGGTGGCACTCAAATCTATGAAATTGAAGGTGCAGGCACTAAGTGGGCACCTAAAAAAGGCACTCAAAATTATAACAAAGATGCTTTCATTGTTATAAAGAACCAGAACAGAAGAGATAATACTAAATCAGTGCCTAACTTATCTCAAAAATAAATAACTAGAAACATATTAGATGCCTGAAGATCCTTTTAGTACTCGCCCCCTACTTAACATGGTAGGGGGTTCAACAATTGCTTTCCTTACAGTACTTATACCATTTTTACTACTATTATGAAGTTCACCATATACTCCAAAGAGGGATGTCCCGCTTGCCAAAAAGTCCAACAACTTGTAGAGATGTGTGAACTCAGACATGTGGTTTATAAATTGGGTAGGGACTTTCAAACACATGAGTTCAAATCAGAATTTGGTTCCACAGCAACTTTTCCGAGAATAGTCGTTGATGATAAAAGATTGCTTGGTGGTGCGAATGAATTCGTTAAGTACTTGAAGGACATGGATTTGGTGTAATGGATGTTGAGGTCGCTACTCTTGTTTTAGAACAAGCTCTTGATTATTGTTTCAAGGGTAAGTTAAATTTGAATATGTATGAATATTTAAAAAATGAGAAAGCCACCAAGAGAGAGGTGCAAATAATTCTCGAATCTTCTGCGGCACAAAATATCACAACAACAATATATGATCTCGAAGATTATTTGGAAGGTGGAAATGATACTGAACATAAGCAGTTAAGAGAGGCTTATGGTTTTCTGGGAAAACCAGAGGCTAGAAAAATCAAAAACTTTTTGGAGAGTATCCTAGAGGGTGCATGGAAGTATGAACAAGAGAGAAAACCAGGAAGAAGAAAAAAACATTCTAAATAAAAGCCAAAGTGATTCAGATCTCAATATAAACAAGGGGTTTGAGTTACTATTAAGAAATAGGAGGAAAAGCGTTACACCTAAAACCTTGGAATTTAGGTTTGGAAAAATGTTATCCTTCTTCAATAAAGAGATTCATTTTTCCTTTGATATATCTTTTGATATAAAGAAAAAATAATCGCAGGAGGAATGATCATGTTAGCGGTAACTCTTACATTTTCTGTCATATTTTCATTAATGTTTTTAGTTCTAGGAAGTGTGGTTGGTTGGATAGCAAAAGATTATGTTATTCAACGAGATTCCAAGTTTATTCCCACACATCCAGAAATGTTTGATGAAAATGGACAAGTCATTCCAGATCAAGTATGGGCTGTATCTTTCGACGACAGTTTACAACTTGAAGATGATGATAAAACTAATTAACAACTATTACTATGGCTACATCTACTAAGACAAAACTTCCATCCAATCCTTTTCAACATGAAATTTTGGATTTGGTAAGTAAGCAAAGAACGAAGCAAAAGAAGATTGATCTTTTGAAAGAACATCGCTCTGATGCTCTTGTATCAATTCTTATTTGGAACTTTGATGATTCTATTATTTCACTTCTCCCTGAAGGTAGCGTGCCTTTTGAACGTAATGATGTTCCAGTAGGAACTGATCATACTTCTCTTCGTAAGGAGTGGAGAAACTTATATCACTTTGTGAAAGGTGGTAATGATTCTCTCTCCAAAACTCGTAGAGAGAGTATGTTTATTCAGATTTTGGAAGGACTTCATCCTGATGAGGCTGACATTCTTTGTCTTGTGAAAGATAAAGCTTTGGAAAGTCGTTTCAAAATCACAAGAGATGTGGTAGAATCAGCTTATCCAGATATTCAATGGGGAGGCAGATCTTGAAGGGGATCAGATTTATTCATGAAGATTGTGATAGTGCCCTTGCTAAAAACAAGGCACTTCCTAATAATGCATATCTTGTAACTTACAAGGTAAATGATGAACTTAAGTATGATGTTGTTCAATCTTCAAAGGTTGCTGACATCTTTGATGAGTATTATGATAAGTACAAGAAGAATTTAATCTTTATCAAACAAACTGAGGGAACTGTAAACCCAAAACTTTGGAATGGTAAAACAGATTCAGATTCAGTTAAGAAAAAATGAGTAAAGGATTTAATATTAATTTTGAGGGTTTGGATATGAATCCAGATCATGTTCAAGAACTTCTTAAAAAGTATAAAAAACTTAAGAAGTATCAGAAATCTAGTTTATTTGCAGTTAAAACTATTGACGGTACAGAAGATGTTATCTCTAAAATGGTAAAAGAAGCAAAGGAGGAAGGTTTTGGTTGAATTTAAATGGAACGTTGATCCAGAACACCCTACAACCCTAATCAGGCTCATTAGTGAGTTGGAAGGTTCTCTTTATATCTTAAAGTGTTTGGAGGGATCTGAGGAGGATGTAGAGGTGATTAGGGCTATAAAAAACAAGTATTATAAAAAATACAGGGAATTGGCTAAATAAAAAAACAGTGTTATAATAACACTATCGTTCATCTTGGAGGTATTATGGAAGCATTAGTTCTTGCTAGTGTTATTTCATGTGCTGATGGTGAATGGATTTTGAGTGGATTGTCTTCAATTGAACTTTCTAAACGTGAAAGATCTGAAATCCGCACAGAAATCATTCTCGCGATGCCAAAAAATTGTTCTCCAGAACAATATAATCCTTCAAGACGCAAGTAAGTCGCGGAACGGGACGTTCATCTCTTACGAGACGCAAACGACTGAAGGAACGGGAAAACGGATCCAGCGAAAGCTGAGAAGGTTAACTTTCCATTCTTTTAGGAGTAAAAATCATGAAGGTAACTTATCGTGGTGTTTCCTACGACACCAAAGAATATGCTCAACGTCCAATGGTTTCAAAACAAATCATTGAAACATACAGAGGAGTTAAGCACACTGAAACCGTAAAGGTGGAGGTGGTAAAATGAATGTACTTGCGATTGAAAAAAAGAAAATCCAGAAAAAAGAAGCCATTTATAAAGCACAGCTCGTGATGGCGAAAAAACTTGTTTGTTCCACAGATAAGTGATATGATAGAGGGAGGTAAAACTCCCTCTTTTTTTATGGAAAAGGATAAACTGAAACTTATCGTGAGAAATCTAAGGCTTCTTGTTGATGCTCTTGAATCTGAGGTATATTCTGATAGGGATTCATACGTTAGAGATACTGAATATCTTCCACCTCTTGCTGATTATGATGAGGTATTCGAAGATGATGAATGATGATTGGCGATATTCAGAAGATAGGATGAAACTACGAGAATCTTGTTTATCCATTCTTCTAAATAAGTTTGGCAGAGTAAAAATAGAAGAGGCAAATTACACTACACAAAATATTTACGAATGTGTAGATACTTGGGTATCTCAAGGTAATACATCAACCTTTGGTATCGTTAAATATTTTCTAGCTTATTTTCAAGGATCATAAAAAAATGTACACACTAGACAATTATGAAAAGGCTCTACGACATTTTGGCATCCAAGTCGAATATGCCTGCGCATCTGAGATCTCTGGTAAGATCTCTGCTGAAGAAGCATATCAACGTATCAAATCCGCACTTAAACAACTCAAAGAAGTTAGAAAATCCGAAGCTTGAACTAACTGAAAAGACTTGTTCTAAATGTGAGAATACATATTCATTAAATAGTGAATATTTTCAAGTTGTGAAAACTTTTGAAAAAGGTTATAGTTTTTATTGTAACGAATGTGATGAGGGAGAAAAACATCCAATATGGAAGTATTAGAAATGAAACCCGGTGTAAATTTGGTATCTGTAACACCAGATGCTGAAAAACAGATAGCTTATTGTGCTCGTGTAAGTAATCCAAATAATCAGGAGAATGAAAATTTTTCTGGTCTTTTGAAGTATTGCATTAAAAATCAACACTGGAGTATTTTCGAACAAGCTTTTATGACCTTGGAGATCACGACGAGCCGAGGAATAGCTGCACAAATACTGCGTCATCGTTCATTTACCTTCCAGGAATTTTCGCAACGTTACGCGCCGACTTCTTACTTAGGTGATATTTCTCTTCCTGAACTTAGGAGACAGGATACTAAAAATCGACAGAATAGTATTGATGATCTTGATCCTGAACTAGTTGAGAAACTGAATAGACAAATGATTACACTGTTCAGTTCAGCTAACTCCCTTTATCAACAAATGTTAAAAGCAGGAGTCGCCAAAGAGTGTGCACGATTCGTATTACCTCTGGCAACACCAACTAAACTTTACATGAGTGGATCACTGAGGTCATGGATTACATATATTGCTTTGAGGGAAAGTAATGGAACACAGAAGGAACACATGGATATTGCAAAATCTTGTAAAGAGATATTTTGTAAAGAGTTTCCTACAACAGCAGAAGCCTTAGGAGGTATTGACAATGAGTGGTCATTATAATTAAATACCAATAGGTGTAATAAATATTAACATATTATGGAGGAATAACTTTGGCAACATATCCAGTAGTTAACGTGAACACGGGTGAACAAAAAGAAGTAAAACTTAGTGTTCATGATTGGGATCAGTGGAAAACTGATAACCCAGATTGGGAAAGAGATTACTCAGATCCTTCAACTTTTCCAGGTATTGGTGAAGTTGGAGAGGTTTATGATAAACTCAAGAAACATCATCCTGGCTGGAATGATGTACTCCATAAAGCATCCAAAATGCCAGGTTCAAAAGTAAAACCAGTTTAAGTTTATGCCAAGTAAAAAATCAAAGTCTGGAATCGGTAGCACTAATCCTGTCCCCTTTGGAATGAGCAATAGAGTTATGAAAAGGAAAAAACCAATTAACCTTGATTACATCAAGAAGATTGAACCTTTAACAATTAATCAAGAATATTTCTTTGATAGATATAAAAAGGGACAAAATCTTGTAGCATATGGTGTAGCCGGTACAGGTAAGACTTTTATTACTTTGTATAACGCCCTCCTCGATATTCTTGATCCTAAAACTCCCTACGAGAAAATTTACATTGTTAGATCTCTCGTTCCTACAAGAGAGATTGGATTTTTACCTGGTGATCATGAGGATAAATCATCCCTTTACCAAATTCCTTATAAGAATATGGTGAAGTATATGTTTGAGATGCCTGATGATTCTTCCTTTGAAATGTTGTATAATAATCTTAAGGCTCAAGGATCCATCAGTTTTTGGAGTACTTCATTTATTCGTGGTACGACTCTTGATAATGTTATTGTGATCGTTGATGAGTTCCAGAACCTTAATTTCCATGAACTTGATTCTATGATCACCCGTGTTGGTGAAAATTCAAAAATTATGTTCTGTGGAGATGCTACTCAATCTGATCTTACAAAAACTTCTGAAAGAAATGGTATCAATGATTTTATGAGAATTTTGAATTATATGCCTTCATTTGATACCATTGAGTTCGAGGCAGAGGATATTTGTAGGAGTGGTCTCGTTAAGGAATACATCATTGCTAAGTTGGAGATGAATTTGTGAAGTTCGAATATGTTGATATAGATTTTCCAAAACTTTCAAGAAAAACGATTGATGGTGTTAGATACTATGATACTCCCTCTGGGAAAAAATTGGTATCGATCACCTCTGTTATTAGTTATTACAACAGAGAAATTTTCAGAGAATGGAGATCTAAAGTTGGAGAAGCTGAAGCCAATAAGATTACTAAACAGAGCACCAGTCGTGGCACTGATATGCACACTCTTGCTGAGTGCTATCTTCGGAACAGAGATCTACCTAAAGTACAACCACTCTCTGAATTTCTTTTCAAACAAGCAAAACCAAAACTTAATTTGATTAATAACATCCATGCTATTGAACAATCATTGTTCAGTATGGAGTTAGGAATAGCTGGAAGTGTTGATTGTATTGCTGAGTATGATGGTGAACTTGCTGTAATTGATTTTAAGACAAGTAAAAAACCGAAACCAGAAGAATGGGTTGAACATTATTTTGTACAATGTGCAGCTTATGCTTGTATGTTGTATGAAATGACAGGTATAATGGTAAAGAAATTTGTTATTATCATGTCGTGTGAAAACGGTGAAGTTAAAATCTATGAAGAATACAACAAAAGAAAGTACATCAACCTCCTCTCAAAATACATTGGAGAGTTTGTTGAACATAAAATGCAACAATATGCAAAAACCTGAAGAGAGTATCGAAAGTCTGATTCAAAGCAAGTTTTTCTCTTCAAAGCGTTTCGCTGAGGAGATTGAAAAACTTACTCTTGATAATAATGATATGAAATACATAGATGCCATCGTGTATTTTTGTGAGAAAAACAACATAGATGTTGAATCAATTCCTAAGTTAATCTCAAAACCACTGAAAGAAAAGATTAAAGCAGAGGCTATTGAGCTAAATTTACTTAGGAGGACTTCTCACGCTAAACTTCCATTATGAAAATAAGTTACGATGAGTTGAGACATCATAGAATACTTGCAGCTATTCGTGATTCTTTTATTCCTCCCGATCAACTCAAGTATCTTGGTGAAATTGATGGTGAACATACTTACCTTGTGGATAATAAACATGAGGTAAAATTGAGTGAAATTATTGGTTTTGATGAAGTTCTAGAAGATGATACCTAAAGTGAGTCCATTTGATGCCTACAAATCCTATCTCGGATTAAAGAATCATTTTACAAGGGAAAAGTATGACTATCATAAGTATTGTGGAAAATCAAAAGCTTCTATACAAAGTTTCTACAAACGACGTGATAGGTTTTTCTTTGAGAAATTGAGTAGACAAAAAGATGATGATGAAGTGATTGAATTCTTCGTATCTAATTTTGTATCTTGTAATGATCCACAAACACTATGGATTGGTGAGATTGTCAAAAACGGTGAACAAAATTATACTGAATGGAAAAAGAGAACTCAATCAATGACTTATCTTTTTAAAGAAGAAGTAGAAAAAACTTTTTTAGATAAAAAATTTGATGATATATTCCATATTGATGGAACTCGCCACCCTATTCTTGTGAAAGAACATCTCTCTGGTAATATATCTCTTGAAACACTAATTATTCTTGATCGTATACTAAGTTTTAAAACTGAATTTGATAAAAAACTGAAAGATCCAGTTTGGGATTTTCTTTCAATGAGAATGAATAAGTATGGTTCATTTTTAAAGATAGATATATTCAAATATAAAAAAATTTTAAAACAAACATTAGGAGTAAAATGAGTTTCTTTAAATCTGAAATTGTAAGAAAAGAGTTGGAAGATATTTCTCAACTACAAGAGGAGATCTATTCAAAGGTATTTGAGTTTTCCTCAATGGATAAAGAGAGTAAGTTAAAACACATTCAAATGTTAGAAGAACTCCTCTCAAAACAACAAGTTCTTTATACAAGAATGAGTTTATCTGAAGATCCAGAAGCAAAGGGAATGAGAACCCAAATTATTACTCAAGCAAAACAACTTGGTTTCCCAGATGATGTAGACCTTGGGTTTGTATTCTCAAATATGCATAAAATTATTGATAATATGAAACAATCTCTTGAGGAGTGATATAATAAAGGCTGGCTGATCCTTTCCCAAGCTAAAGCACACAAGCCAAATACAACAAATACAGGTACACACAATGAGTTTTTCAAATCTTAAAAAACAAAGTTCTCTTGGTAATCTCACTTCCAAATTGATCAAGGAAGTGGAGAAGCAAAGTAATGCTGGTGGTGGAGGTGCTGATGAGCGTCTCTGGAAACCAGAAATGGATAAGTCAGGAAATGGATATGCTGTTATTCGTTTTCTTCCTGCTCCTGAAGGTGAAGATCTTCCCTGGGCAAAATTGTTCTCTCACGCCTTTCAAGGACCTGGTGGGTGGTACATCGAGAACTCTCTGACTACAATCGGTGGTAAAGATCCAGTTGGTGAATTAAACCGTGAACTCTGGAATACAGGTACTGAATCGAATAAAGATATTGTTCGTAAGCAAAAGCGTAAACTCTCTTTCTACGCGAACATTTATGTCGTGAAGGATCCTGCTAATCCTCAAAACGAAGGTGGTGTATTCCTTTACAAGTTTGGTAAGAAGATCTTTGATAAGATCATGGATGCAATGCAACCTGAGTTTGAAGATGAAACTGCAATTAATCCTTTTGATTTCTGGCAAGGAGCAAACTTCAAACTAAAACTGAAGAAGGTTGCGGGTTATTGGAACTATGATAGTTCTGAGTTCGATCGTCCATCTCCTCTTTTGGATGATGATGACGCTCTTGAAGCTATTTGGAAGAAACAATATTCTCTAACGAGTATTGTTGCGGAGGATCAGTTCAAGTCTTATGATGAACTGAAGAAGCGTTTGGATTATGTTCTTGGCACCCAAAAATCATCCCGTCGATCTACAGTAGAGGAAGAAACTGAGTATGATAACTACGCAGCAGCAGAACAAAAAAGAGTTTCCGAAGAAGAAGTTCTCAAAAAACTTGAACAATCAGCACAAGATTCAAAAACTGAATCAACATCCGCTGTTGATGACAGTTCTGTTGGTAACTCAGACGATGATGAAGATCCAATGAGCTATTTTGCTAAACTTGCAGATAGTTGAATTCAAAAACAACTTTTGATTTTAAAAATAGTTGAAAAAAATCCCGGCAAAAAATTAACCCCTTTAGATTTTTTTCAACTAAAAATTCTAATATCTTCACCTTTTACATGGGATCTATCCACATATTGGATAGATCCTTCTTTGTATGGCATAATCCTTTGTAAATCACTTATTACAATATTAATGTATTCTTTTCTTAATACAAAAATGTTTCTTTTTTCATTTTGTATTCTTGTTTCATATTCAAAATTTGATACGATTCTTACAGGATTAACTGTTCTCTGAAGAAACTCTGAAACGTCATAAAATGAAAACTGAAAATCTTCATCCACTTCAAGTCCAGCATCTAATAATTTATCATTATTAGATGTATAAACCTCGGTTGTTTCGTAATGATGAACATTGTATATATTTTCCACACCATACTTCCTACTCAAATAGTCATCAAAGGCTTGTTGATCTAATGGCCATTCACTTATTGGATTTATTACATTATTAGCAAGTAACACCAACCAATCCAAATTTACATCATTATAATATTCGTGAGCAATAATATCTGGTCTTTGTCCATCACTTACAGCAAATCTTTCAAAGAAAACAATATCCTGAAAAATATCATCGGAAATTTTTGCTCTTTTAAATAAATTTTTTACCTCACTGTAAGCATTGATATACTTATCTTCTTTGAGTCTATTAACATATTCAAAATTAGGAACATAACTAAAGTATTGCCCCTTAAAACTCAATTCTTTTTTTGTTCTTTTTAAATAAGCCATTAGAAACCCATGCCCTCCGCTTCGTCGTCTTGATAGATAGGTTCAACTTCACCCATGGTGAATGAAATTTCATA
>CEOE01008597.1_pt1 | contig 11071 bp, 5 predicted proteins | sample 530211 | NCBI WGS metagenome assembly CEOE01 (sample SAMEA2619779, study PRJEB7988) | marine metagenome | isolation source: saline water (ENVO:00002010), including
ATAGTAGCCAATACTTCAAATGCTCTTGGATGTTCGGCTTCTGCTGCTACTTGCATCATATGATCCATGGCTTCATCTGATTTATTTAAAAGACTCTTTAGATTATCACGCGCAATATTATAATCTTCCTCGGCATCATTTGAAAGATTTACATTATCTATTGACTTAGGTACTATTTCTCCGTGACTAATTTTTGTATTAGCTTCTAAAGCCTTTGATATTTTTTCTAGTTTATCACTCATGATCTCGTAATACTACTTAATGTGTGTGTTCTACTTGGAGAATCTGCAGATGCAATAACTTCACCAGCTTCAAATAATCCTTCTAATTCTGTCACATTTGCTCCAGTACCAGATGTTGATGTTATAACACCTGCAACAAGCGAAGTTCTACCAACCACTACACTATTAGTGAAGAATGTTGGACTGTCGTTGAATACCAATGCATACGTATCATCAGGATCAATAAATGAACCGAAGGTTCTAATTGCAGCATTCGGAGAATCTTGACTTACTGTAATTGTTTGGAAAATACTCGGAGAATTAGAAGGTGATTGATTACCAGCAGCATTAACTTTAACTACATCCATATCTGCAATTTGTGTAGTGACGCGTTTAATAATATCAGCCGTACCAGTGCCAGGAGCAAACTTAACTTTAATAGAAAAATCAAGTGTGTAAATAATCACTCTTCGATTATTGCCAAAATCTCCTTCATATTCGTCTTGGAATGATACACCATCTAAAATAAAAGGTACATCTGTTTTTGAGTTTGGACCATCGATACCTTTAATTGTGACAGTATATTCTGGAGAAAAAGTAGGAAGTATTTGTTCAACTATTTGCAATGCATCATCTTGGTTTTTTGCAAATACATTTAGTTGCATACCTATAATATATGGTACGCTTTGAAATGTCGTAGTTCTTGATATTGCGCCAGTTCCACTTGCTAATTTATTTAATTTATTCAACTTAACACTTGAATCATATTCAATAGAAGTCATTTCAAAACTCAACCGCGGCAATTTAATTGCAACACCCGGATCTTCAAAGTTTGCCTCTTCACGTATACGTGCTAAAAATTTTGATCTCGGACCATACGATATTGGCACGTGTAAAGTATTGTTAGTTACGTCACTACTGTGTCTAGCAATTTTAATATTATTAAACAACGTACCAAAAACCGATACGACTCGTTTAATTGTTGCGTTATAAAAATAAGTTCCAGTTAACATTACATTGGTTCTCCGAATGGATTGATCTCGCTAAAGTCAATATAATTATTAACGGCTGCAGCTTCGTATACGTCGTTATCAGCATAAGGATCGTTTTCAGCTATCGCATCTATTGTATTAACAACTGATATTGTACCAGTTGCGCCTGACGACCCGCCGGTTAATACATCTCCTATAGAAAAGTTAGAAGATAAACCGACAAGAGATAATTTTTTATTTGTAGAATCCCATTCAGCTACTTCAGCGGTAGTTAAATCAGCAGCAGTTACAACTTCACCGATTTGATATGTACCAGATACACTTGTAAGAGTCATAGTAACTCGAGTTGCAGTTTCAAGTTCAATCTCGTCTAGCTCTCCAATACCTGTATCAATAGCTTCATCACCATATTCGAATGCTTCAACTGTTAATTTATAAACAGGAAGATTATTTAACTGATAAAAGGGTTGCTCATGCTCTACGAATGTAATTTGCATGAGCGTTTTTGTCATAGTAAAATATATAAGATCTCCCTCATTTGGTCGCGTTAGTCCAGTGCCAAACGTAATCTTTTCCCAAGTTCTTTTTGCCGCAATGAGTGTAGCTGAATCTCGTAGTTGAACACCAAATTTACTAAGTATGCTACCTTCACCTTCAAATGAATCAACATTTTCTACATACATTTCTATTAAGTATGCATCGTCAAACTTAGATTCAATGTCTTCGTTAAAAATATCGTCCTCTGAAACAATTGTACGAGGAATATAATAAACATTTTGACCATAGATGCCTAACGCTTCTATAATCATATCTTCGTAAAGATTTTGCTCAGTTGTTGAGCCGACTGAAAAATATGTATTTCTGGCCATTCATTACCCCATAAAGTCCATCGGAGGCATCTCATATCGAGATTGCATTTCCTCTTCGATCTTATTTATCTCTTCGATTGCTTCATCGTATATTTGCTGGCCATTTATAGTTACCCCACCAGGAAGTTGCATACCTTCGAATTTTTTAATGTTTGTTCCCCATTGTTTTTTAAACAATGCTGTCAAATATCTTTTTAAAAATATATCATTATACACTTGGGTAAAATCAGCGGGATTTATCGTTTCGTAACCTTCTATGATAATATATTCTCCAGCTTGAATATCTGTACCCCAACGAGTTTCCATATACAACCTATTAATATGTCTATTAAATCGTGTAGTTTGATCTTTACCGTCGAATATTTGATCGATTAAAGCTATATGATCTTGAGTCATAGCATAATGTAAAATAGAACCAGGTCCGCGTAAATCATATACATCGTTTAACATTAATTGATAATCTATACTAAAATCACCTGAACCACCAGCATGAATTTTAAAAGGTAATACTCTGCTTACATGTAAAAACGAATCAGGTATACTAATATATTGATTAGTAATATCAGCTGCAGTTACTAAGTGTTTTCTAAATCTTCGGATAGTAGCATCAGCATGGTATTCTTGATAAAACTGAAATGCGTCGTCAATTCTATCACCTAATTGATTATCATCAATATTAATTTCGATAACTGGCGCGCCAAGTGCTCTTAAGCAATAATCAGCGAGTGCTTGTCTAGAATTTGGTTTAGCCATGTTGCATTCCTATTAATTTTTCGACCATGCCTTTAAGTACATCGACTTCGTTTTTTAAATTTTCCATTTCTTGATTTTTAGTCATATTTCTTTTACGTGATTCAATATATGACCTATAACCAATCTTATCAGTATTTATAAGAGCTCCAGTATTTGGATCTTTTATAAATCCAGGGAGATCTTTAATTTTATTTGGTTTATTATCCATTATGCTGTCGCAATCGCTCTTAAATCTTTAATCAAAGGCACTTTAGCTGGATTACTAGAACCCATACATAGTTTGATTTGAAAATCATTAAAGAATTTTATCTCAGATGTTGCTACATTTGGAGAATTATTTGCTGAAGCATCAATAAAGAAATCTTTTCGGAAGTGTACTTCAGCAAATTCTCCAGTATCATTAAACGGTATCTTATCAGAATCTAATCGAACGTAACTAAAATCATCGCCAGATGGACTATCATTAGCAGCGGTGCCGCTAGCAAATCGAGCATAAGCTCTTATTTCTGTACTAGTCGGTCGTTGAATTTTAGCATATACATCAAGTGCGGTTGAAGAATTGGCCAAACCGACAAATTTTGTAATATAACGCGCTGTACAACTATCTCCATGATATTTATTTAGCTCTTCATCTGTGCCAGTTCCTACAACTTGAAGTGAAGTTATTTTATTATCAAACGCCAATAAAGAAAATCTATCTAAGTTAATCATAGGCGTCAAATACTCATTCTCAGAAGTAAGTGTAGCTCTTACAATTACACTCGCAGTTGTATCTCCGCTAGATGTTTGATTAATTGTCAATTGATTTTCTAAATTAATTTCTTGATTAGCTTTAACATCGTATGATTCATCACCAGCTTGGATATTATAAGTAACTGATACTCCAGGAAGATTAAGCTCTGTAGATAGCGGATAAAGAGTACACGCGTTAAATCCAGTTTGTACAGTGCCCGCCGCATTTTTTGGTAATATTACTGCGTATTCGTATTGTTGTTTAGTATTAGTCACTTGCTCGGAATCAAAGAACTTATATGCTCTAAGCGTAAATTTAAAGTCTATATTTTGATCTTCGGTATAAGTTGATGCGTTTTGCGATTTAAAGAATACACCTGCGTATGGGTTTTTCTTAATGGTTCTATCACCAGCTTCACCGCCGCCTGGACCAGCTGTAACGTCTTGTCCACCAACCTCAGCTACCCACATTTTGTAGCCTGTACTTACACCGCCTGCAGTATCTTCTCCATCTCCTGTTGCGTTCGAAGCAACAACTATAGCATATTCTGCTCCAGGTTGTAAATAAACTGGAGATTCAAATTTAAAGTTTGTTGCAAGAGATGCATCTGTTGAAACTCCTACGTCAGCTGGATTTTTAAAGACGCGGGAATATGGTACAATATCTTGAGTAGGATGTCCATTATCCATTGTAACAATATATATATTTACTGGAATATTAGGATCTTTAGTGTCAAAGAATAAATCTATATCAGATACAAATAATCCACTTTCATATCCGCCAATAATAAATGATTGTGCAATAGGATCTCGATATTCTCTACCTTCTTTTTTATCGTATCTCCATCCATATGATGTATCGTCAACTGCTCTTGTTGCAAGTTCTGCGGTTTTAGTTGATAAAATGTGTTTTTGTGTAGTTTCAATTGTACCTACAGCTTTATATTCTACGACTCCGTATGAATCACCAGTATTAATATCCGGATTTGCTGAATCGATTAATTTAAATTGTAAAGTTCCGCACTGAAATTTAAGAGCATCATTATTTGGAATTACAAAATAACCTGAAGTAGTTCCAGCGCCATCAGTTATAATTGGTGTAGGAGCAGGTACAGCAGTTCCTACACCAACTTCTACACCTTGATCATTCGGATCAAAATTGTTATTTGCAAATTGATCTGGATATAAATTAGCAGTGTATAAACTATCTCCTCCATTTACTCCAACACCAACAGTATATTTTGTAATATCCACATCATCTAAATATGGAATATGACGCGAGTTCGGTTTTAAATTTGTCGCTCTAAAGTATACTCGTCTTGATCTAACAAATGGTATATACGAAATATCAACTAAATTATTTCCAATTTCTTCTTCATGCACTCCGGTTTTAATGAAAGTTTCTTCACCTACTCGTGTTTTATAACCAGTTTTTACTGTCGCTTGATGGTAAGTATAAGAACTTTTAGTTTTGCCGTGCCATGCTTTTTTCTTGTGTGTAACTCTATATTGATATTGATACGAACCAGTCCAATGGCTTTGCCATTCTCCCCAAACTGTACCAAGTGCATCAGATTCTTTTAATGCTCCCAATAATGCATCATAATTAGCATCATTATTTACGATAACATTCGGAAGGGTTTTAGTTGATTTCCACTCATCACTCGAAGGAGAAAGTTCAATATCTCCTATATAAGCTGAAATAGCGTACGGATTAACATTTACAGATACGCTAGCGTATGGTTGTGAAATTACATTAAACCTTTCTGTTGCAGGCAATCTGCTATTTGGTTCTGCAGAACGGGTATTTCCGGCAAAACTATCATTGGGTTGCCTAGCTTTATCGTCTGCACGTTTTGGTTGTAACTTCAAATTTTCACTAGAATACGATGGCCTAAGTACATTAATTCTATCATCAACCGCACACTTATATCCTCCATCAAATGGATTACCAACACCATGACCAGTAAACGCATCTGTTAATATTCCGTTTCTAAACTTTAATCCATTATCATCTACAATTTGTTTATTGACGGCTTCTTGTTCTAATCTATTTAATGCTGTATAATATTCTAAATTTCTAACTCGAGTTTCTAAAGAATTGATATCTGACATAGTATATCTACGAGTATGAATTGGGTTAAGTTGGATCTCGTCAATATCATCTATAAAAGGAGGAAGATAAATATCTGCAATTTTCAAAACGCTTGTTTCTATTTCGGCATGTTCTGGAAATTCAGCTGGTATACCTTGAATTAATTTAAAGTTACCTTCTTTATCTAAAACTAAAGTATCGATTCGAGGATAAATATAATTTATTTTCATTTCGACTAAACTATTAGGATCAAGTGTACCAGAAAGATTTCTAAAATCAACTGCATCTGCTAAAGAAAAATTACCTTCTGGTTCTGTATGAATCTCACTTGGATTTACTGTTATAGTACCGCTACTATGACCTTCAAAAGGATCTGGTAATTTATAAGAACCAATATGTGCTACACCAGAGCCGTATATAATTTGTGTTCCAGTGATATTAATATTAGCTGGTGCCGTTCCACTACCTCGATAAATTAATCGTGTTCCCGCAGTGGTGCTTTCAGTTGTTTCTCTTCTATCAATTTCAAAGTCTCGTGTAATAACTGTATCATTACTAGCATCTGTAATAGAAGTAATTCTAAATATATTTTGTGTTAAATCTATTTTACCACCATTTGCTACACCGCCCGTTGATTGGCCTGAAATACTTAAAGCGTTAACAGTATGTGTCGCTGTACCTCCAATTATCTTTCTGGGACAAATAACTACAACATTTTGTCCGCTTACAGGATATGTTGATAAATGAAAGGTCGCTGTATTAAAATCAGTACCAGATATTTCTACTCCTTTATTTGGATCAAGTGGAAATACAGTTCCATCATTATCAACTACAATATAATCATTTGGATTATCGCTAATAAATTCTCCAGAAGTTAAACTCAATGTTTGTGCACCTGCATTAGTAATTGAACCACTAACTTGAGCTCGTTCTACATATTCTAAAAGAGCAACACCAGAAACTCCAAATTTTCCTGTAAAATACACATCGCTATTATCTTGGACATCTCGTAAAATAAAACCAGTACCTGAATCACCTGCGTCAAGCGAAAAGTCAGTACCATTGACTAATTGGTCAGGAGCCAAATATTTAGCGTCACTTATTGCAAAACCAGGTTGCATAACAATAGTATTTACATATGCTCTATATACAACGCCATTGTAGTCTACAGTACTAACTTTAAGAGTTCCAATTCTATTTCCAGAATTAGGACTATTTGAGTAACTTGTAAATTCTAAAGTTGATTCTGAACCTGTTTTTGATAAGAATAGACCGTATGTAGTTGACGAATTAGGCAAACCAGTCATAGATACGCCTTCTATGTAATTTCCTTTTCGTGCTTGAAATCTTACTAATTCACCAACACTTGCGTCGTTATATTCTACGGTTCGTGGTTTATTTCCAGTAACTAAAGATTTTTGTGCGAATTGAATTCGTCTACCTTGAATATATGCGGTTGAAGGATCAATTTCTAAAACATACTTTGTAATATCTCCGCCTTGGCCACTAGTAAATTTACCGCCATTATTAGCTCCATCATTCAAATGTTCTCTAACGCGTATTCTAAATGGGTTTAAAGTGTAATTGCCAGATTCTTCTGAAGTTCTTATTTCAATAAAATCTCCTATAGTATTGTATTGAGATGAGTTATATCCGCCAGGTTGATTATTAACTACGTCTAATAGTTTTATACTATCTCCACTAAATTCTTGCAAACTTTGAGTAAGATTAACATTCTCGCCATCACCTCGTATTAACGGATCATCAGTAAGAAGTTTTAAATTTAAAGCAATGGAATATCGATCTGCACCCGGAGCACCTAAGTTTGCGCTATCTCCAATATTTTGCTTAGCAGAATTATCATATAGTTCTATATCTTGGATAAGTTCTGCACCACCAACAGCACTAAATCTTTGTTGAACAACTTCAAGAATTGGCTGACCGCTATATTTAACAAAACCATCATCAAGTGCTGGTAAATTTATAAAAATTTCTTCTTTTTCTTTAAATACGAAAGAACCTTTTGTAAAAAATATACCTTCTTCGACAGTTAACCTAGCTGCAGATCCTGTTGAACTTGCTGTACCAATTTGTATATTTTCTGAAGTATATAATGTATCATTATCAGCAAATCGTCTAGTAAAAGTAATACCAGCATCAGGATCTCTTTCACCTGCAGCGTCTACTGTGTGTGTTCCGGTTTCATTAGTTTTAGAATAACGAACAAACACTTTAATTGTATTACTATCAGGAATCGCTTGAGCACCGACAACAAAAGCTTTTACAGTTGAATCAGAAAAAGTACTATCGTTTCCAATTTCAGTTCCAACTAAATTCTCTTCAATACGATTGGCAGTATTATAATCATTTTGCAAACTAGTTAAATTAATCGTTTGCAATGCGTTATCCATTGTAAACTCACCACCTAATACAGGACCATCATTTCTAAATACGTGTCTACCAAATTTATCGATTTGATCTTGCAATGCAGTTTGCATTTGGTTAAGCTCTCTCGCCTGAATACTTGTTCCAGGTTTAAATAAAATTCTTAAGAAATTTTTATCTCTTGGAGTTTTACCTTCGGAATCTACAGTAAGAAAATCGTCCCAATACGGAGCTTCTTTACTTAAGTCTGTACTTACATTGCTTTCCATTCGTTTTTCAGTTGCCATATTCGATTTCCTCTAAATTATATAGATCTATTTATAAAGTTATTCACCGATATTTCCAAAATATTTCAACCCAGCTGGATGAATTAAATTTTCCTCTTGTTCTGCCCAATCTTCAATCGGAATAGTTGTATTAATTTCATACGAAAAATCTTGATAATAATTTGAATCAGTAATTTTATTTCGCGAATCTATTAAACTTGGATTAAATGTTATTAAATTTGTTTCGGTTTGCGAGGTAGCGTATACATTACCTTCTTGACTAATAGCACCTTGTGTATTAGATCTAGCTAATATTAATTTACCACTAACAGTCGTCGTTGACGAATCTATTGTTTGATTATATAAATTAGTATTCACTCCGATCTGTGTTTCTTCTTGATTTAAATTATTAATAATTAAAGCAAATGGTCGACGACCTTTAAATCTCCATAACTTAGGTGTAATAGCTGGGGATTGATGAGTAATTAGTGTTGGCTTAGCAAAATAATTAGGGCTATTATCTCTAATCCAATTTGGTGAATCTGTTCCATAAACTTGTACTCCCTTAGGTGACGCATTAGACGTTGGAGAATTAAATGTATGTGTCTTATATACATATTCTCCATTTTTACTAGTAGGACTTTCATCAAACAATTTATATGTTACTTGAATTGTATTTGCAAATGGAGAGATAATACAATAGTCAGAAATACTATTTCCGTAAATATATGTATCTGTCATACTTCGCCTAGAAATACCAGCGATTTGATCATCTCCTGCACCATCATCGACATCTGCTATAATAAATTCTTTAGTTGAAGGAGATTCATTAATCACTACACCTGTAAATCTTGGAGAAGAATTACCAGAAGTCCCATCAAGAATATCATATGTTCTAACTTCACCAGATCCTGGAGAATATGAATTTAGATTAGTATCAAATATTTTTAATGTTCCAGCATTTCGTGCATGACTATTTTTATGTAAAGGTGTTAGAACCGACATACCTTTTGGCGCTTGAAGCGGAGAATCAAATGCAGCTGTTGAAACAAGTATTTTTCCAGTAGATTTTATAACGCCAATTGATGGAGTGTCAGATGAAGGTGTGTTTGCCGAAGTAAATATTCTTTGTTGTCCAGCAAACATAGTTACAGCAGTTGGAGTATTACTCGCAGATGTTGGACAATTATCATAATAAATAACGCTCGATTTTTCTAAAGCTTTTACAAAGAAATTTTGTTTTTGAGCAATTGTTGTAGCTGCGCCAAAGCTTGTACCTGCGGCTGAATAAGGCATAATTAAATGTTGTGTCTTTTTATATCTATCATCTCGTGCAAAAGATAATTGTGAAAGATGTGCATTACTATATACATTTTTATTTGGTGCAAGTGTAGTGTTCGTAGCTGTGTGTTTTGTCGAACTTAAAATTTCTGAAGGCTCTTGTTTAGTAGTAGAATTAGCAGTTTGTATTTTATTAGTAAATACAGATGTACCTTTTGATGGATATATTGCAGTATTTACTTTTACACCGATTAGCTTTGGAATAGCTTTAATTGTACTACCAAATTCTAATACTGATCCAACTGTAGATGGCGAATCGAAATAATTTCCTAATCCTGTAGGAGAGTTATGAGGAGAATTTTTACCTAATACACCTTCATTGGGACTAGAACTTGTATCTCTTAGTCTAGTACCAATTGCATTTATATTCGATGCAACCAATGCTGGACTACTAGCACCTACTGTTGTAATAATTATTTGTTTTGCAGGACTATCAGTTTTTTCGTATATCGGTGTATCATTAGTAGAATTTTGATTATATAAATATGTGCCATCCATTACACCTGCACCTGTAACAGTGTATTTAATATCAGATGCAGAATGAATTACTCCTGGAGAATCATATGCTAAAGGAAATGCTAAATGCGGTGAATGGTCAAATATATAAAACTGTTGCGAAGTTGTTTTATGTGGAGGATCTTCTAAAACAGTATTAGTGCTCACTGCTGCTATTATTCCAGGTGAATTTTGGTTAGATGCTTTAATAGTTCCGCTTTTAGTACCAAAATTATTTACAGGAGAAAAGTTTACAGAAATAATATTATTGTATACTATTCCCGATGGACTATTTTCTTGAAAATATATTTTGTGCGGTGATGCATCTGATGTAATATCAGTATATGCTAAAGTAATGTTTCCTCCGCGGGTTGCGTTTTTAAACACCGCTCCTGTTGTATTTTCTAAATTTCTATATGATGTTTTTGGCGGATAATCAGCCGATTCGTTTGCCTTAAATAAATTAACATAAGAAGGATTTTCTATACCTTTAGTAATAAATCTTTTGTAAGCGTCATTTATAAAGTCTTCACCACTTACTTCTTTCAAGAAATACGGCACATTACTTGGAAATGAGCTATAAGGCGTATTATTATATGACACAGTCGCAGTGCTTGAGGCAACACTTTCCCAACTTCCTTTTGGAGGATAATTTAATGATGTATCATGGGTTGTATTTGTATTAGCATAGGTATCAGTTATACCTTCTCCAGTTGTAGGTACACCTTGCTCATTAACTTCATTTCTATTAAATAATAACCAACCATTCGTTATTGGCAAAAAAGAACTGAAATTGGAATAACTAGTAGTATATTCTATTGTTATATTATTATCAATAGCAGGAATATCATTTAGCGCAGATCGAGTATAAACAAATTTATCATACGATCCATACGGACCAACTTCACCACCAGCCACTGTA
>CEOE01043751.1_pt1 | contig 11071 bp, 8 predicted proteins | sample 530211 | NCBI WGS metagenome assembly CEOE01 (sample SAMEA2619779, study PRJEB7988) | marine metagenome | isolation source: saline water (ENVO:00002010), including
TCCGGCATCGGCCGCGAGAACGGCCCGCTGGGACTGGAGGATTTCCTGGAGACGAAGGCGATCACGGGGTAGGGACAAGGCCTTGATTTACCAAGTCCTCGACCGCTCGAATTATTTGGCTCGTTGGGTTCGAGAAGAAGGCGGACAGTACGTCATATCTATGGTTGCGCGGTATCCGCCAATTTGCGACAACTCAGAGCTTATGCGCGGGCGATAGAAATCGTGATCGATTCAGGTATTACGGTAGCTCATGAGTTATATCCAACTAGATAAGATATAACGAAAAAAAAGGGGGGGCAATTGGGAGGGGTATTAGTCGTTGGAAATCTCGGTTATGTAGGCCCTGTATTAGTGAATCATCTTGCCGAGAGCTCGGAGGGGGAGCTCTTGGGGTTTGATGCTGGTTTCTTCTCCGATGGCTTTGTCGCGGACCAGCAAGACCGAATGTCCGTAAAGTGTAAGCAATTATATGGGGACGTCAGAAATCTCGGGGGGGAGATCTTCGAGAGAATAGATTCAGTTGTATATCTTGCTGCATTGTCAAACGACCCCATTGGTAAAGAATTCGAAACGGCGACGTTCGATATCAATAGAGCCAGTGCGCTAAACTGCGCCAGGCTGGCGAAGGAGCGGGGCGTGAAAAGCTTTGTTTTCGCCTCCAGTTGTTCAATTTACGGTGCCGGAGGGGATGAGATGAGAAAAGAGGACGCTCAGTTAGCCCCCCAGACCGCTTATGCGCATTCGAAAGTTAGAGCGGAAGGCGATCTGAAGCAGCTTGCCGGACGAGATTTTACGGTGACATGCCTTCGTTTCGCGACAGCTTGCGGATTCAGTCCGAACATGCGTCTGGATCTTGTCGTGAACGACTTCGTGGCGTCAGCTATATCGATCAAATCCATCAAGGTGTTATCTGATGGGAGTCCCTGGCGCCCCTTGATCCACGTGAAGGACATGGCTCGGGCCATAGACTGGGGCATCTCTCGCTCTCAAGACAGTGGAGGTGCCTTCCTTGCAGTAAATGTTGGGCGTGCTGAGAATAATTTTCAGATCAAAGATTTGGCGAACGTAGTTGCCAATATAATGCCTGGTGTAAATGTGAATATCAATCAGTCAGCAATGCCAGACACCAGGTCGTACAGAGTGGATTTCTCACTCTTCAGTGAATTGGCGCCGGGTTGCGAGTTGACATTTGGACTTCCAGAGATAGTCGAGGACCTGTACGCGAATCTCACCGATATTGGGTTCTCGGATGCAGGCTTCAGATCCGGCCCGATGATCAGGCTTAACCATCTCAGGCGTCTGATTGCGGATGGTCTGCTGTCAAGTGATCTCTACTGGTGCGGTGAGCAGTCTTTGTCCACGCCTGTAGAGCGGAGTTGAGCATGTCAGATTTTGACCTTGAGGCCGAGGAATTTGACCGCCGGATCCAGGATCGCGTTTCTCAAGGATTCAATCCTGATTTGAGGGAAATGACGCCTAACGAGTATTTTTATAAAAGTTTCTGGAGACACCCGAATTACGTTGATTTGCACGTCGGGGAGATGTTTCGTCACTATCTGTCCTATCTCCAGAAGTATTGCAGGACCGGATGCCGTGTTCTCGATCTTGGATGTGGACCGGGTTATTTCGCGCTTGAGCTCGCGAGAAACGGTTATGAAGTTATAGGTGCCGACATTTCATCAGAGTCGATCAATGCGGCGAATCAGGCGCTTGACGCAAATCGAGTCACCGACGGTTTTGGTAGCCTCGAATACATCGTGGGCTCTTTCGATGAGCTTAAAAATATTGGCACTTTTGACGCTGTACTGAGTTCCGGATTCCTTCATCACATTCCAGAGATCGATGCGGCTGTCGATGCGGTAGCTGAAGTCCTGAATGAGTCTGGTTATCTTATCTGGCACGAGCCGACACATGCCCGATGGACGAAAACCGATGCGGCCTTTGTCGCAGTCATCAGGACTATTCTGTCTGCTGCGGGGCTCTGGTATGAGAAAGACCTGCATCATGGCTTGGGGTCAGATGCTCTGCTAAATTTAATAGATGAAGTCCATACCGAATATGTCTTGGAAAGGGATCCATCCGAAGCAGAGGGACAGTCGCCGAATGACTTGTCTTGGGATGAAGCGGACATCATCGCCGCGGTAGGCCGAAAGTTCAGCATCCTGCAAACAGAGCCGAGCCGGAGTTTCATTTACCGGCTAATGGGTGGGATGCGGGGAGATCAGGAAAGGTTGAACGAGATGGCTACGCTGCTGGCTACGATCGACAGCACATTGGTTGAAAAAGAAATTCTCAACTCAAATTATGAATATGGAATTGCTCAGAAACGCGATAACTGAAGAGGCCGTCTGTTCTGGAGAGAGAGCGAATGAAAGTCTACATCACTGAAGATGATATGTGCACAACGCAGAAATTAAACTTGGCGCGTGTGCATAAATGGCTTGAAGTCAACGGTGCCGAAGTCGTTGACCATCCCGATGGGGCGGACAAAGTCATTTGTACGACTTGCAACGGCTGGTCTCTGCTGGAGCAGAATTCCTATGATCGGATCTCGCGCCTGCGTCCGCAATTCGGAGACGAGACGATCGTTCTAGGGTGCGTTGTCGACGCACACCCGGACAAAGTAAAAAGCATGCACAATGGCCCTGCCGTCGGAACGAAAGGGCCATATCCATACTCGTTCGCTGGGATAGAGAGTTGTTTTCCGGAATTTGGAGTGTCCCTTAGTGATGTTCCGGCACAGTCCACCTTTCGCAGGAAGGAGGATTATCGTGATTACAATCTGAGCAAACGGTTTATCAATATCGCCGAAGGGTGCGCATTTGCCTGCTCATTTTGTACCCATAAGCCCGGACTCGGAAATCGCCGAAGCAGGCCGCTTGATGACATTCTACAGCAGATCGAGAAATGCGTGGAAGAGGATGTGCGCATCGTGAACCTGATGGGCATGGAGACGTCGCTCTATGGTGTGGATGTCGGCTCTTCCTACCCCGAATTGCTCTCAGCAGTGCTCGACTTTTCAGATACCTATGAAGTCCATGTTGCTCAGTTTCAGCCTCAAGGTATCTACCGCTATTACGATGAGCTGCTTCCTCTTTTCCAAAACAAGCGCGTAACGGATATTCAAGTCCCGATTCAATCGACATCTCAGCGCATCATGAAGATGATGAACCGCAAAGAACACTCCGAATATATCGGGCCATTTATGAAGGAGGTTCGCGCTGAGAACCCAAGGGCAATTTTGCGGACGGATCTGATTATTGGTTGGCCGACAGAAGAAGAGGAAGAGCGGACGGCTTCGCTTGATTTTTCCGGAAAGCATTTCGACGAAATTGCTCTCTATTCAATCGAACTGCATCCTGATCTTCCAGCCTGGAAATACAAAGACCAGGCGTTCTCTGACGGTGAATTGGAACGGATACGCCGTGCCTCAACAACGTATCTTAAAGAGCATTATCAAGTGGTTGTTCATTCCGGTCAGCAAGATGATGCATCGATGGAAAGTGCCGAAGAACAGCGCAAGAATTTGCGTCTGATAAGGTCTGCAAGCTAGAGCTTTTATTTTAAATCACTCTACTTAGAGTGCTGGGGAAATTGATGGACGACAGGCGTCAGTTTGAAGAAGAGAAAAAAATCTCTATCTCTAATTTGGTTCAAGATGAAGAGTTGAAAGAATTATCCGATAGGTTTTTTCTTAAAAGCTTTAATCGCAAATATCCGTACCATTTTACTTGGATGGGGCTTCCTATTATTCAATATCCTCAAGATATTGTGATGATGCAGGAAATAATTTGGTCTGTGAAGCCGTCAGTGATTGTCGAGACTGGGATCGCTCGCGGAGGGTCGATTGTATTTTATGCTTCACTTCTCAAAATGTTGGGAGGTGATCGTTCTGTTGTTGGTGTGGATATTGATATACGCGCGCACAATAGGAACAGTATTGACGAGCATCCGATGCGTGATTTGATCACACTGATCGAAGGGTCCTCAATTGCGGAGGAGACAGTCAGTGCTGTCACGGATCGCATCGCAGGACATAACCCGGTGATGGTCGTGCTGGATTCAAACCATACTCATGACCACGTACTGGCAGAACTGCGCACATATGCTGAGATGGTTTCCCTAGGTAGTTACATCGTTGTGTTCGATACGCATTGTGAATTCCTTCCCGACAGTGTTCTAGCTGATCGTCCGTGGGGAAAGGGGAACAGCCCATATACGGCGGTTGAACAGTTTCTCGCGGAAGATAAGAGATTCGTCGCCGACCCTGTGGAGGAGAAGCTCCTTCTGACCTGTACGCCTCGAGGGATACTGCGTCGTGTGGACTAGGTTCGCGCTGCGTAGACGGCAACAGGATACATGCCTCGAATGAACTCCTTCTGTTTGCGATATTGGGGTCCTTGGTCTTCTTCTCGTCTGTCCGGTCCGGAGCTTCCGGGCGAGGCAAGTTCCCGGCTGTTTCTGTGAAGCCGACGTTTGTAGTTTCACTTCTAGTATGAAGCACCTAGGCGCTTGAGCATACATTTGTCCAAAGACTTAACGGCCTGCGCAGAGGACGTTTTTCCATCAAGCGTGCTAATGATAAATCCAAACAGGAGTGCCTCAGTTGACCGAAGACTTATCAATTCTTGTCATTAACGGTCACCCCCGGGCGACGTTGAACAGGCAGTTGAGTTCGCTTCGTTCACAGGGGTTTCGTGGTGAAATCGTTGTAGCCGACGGCGTAGCGGAACCGTTTCCCGAAAAGATGAGGGCGCATCTAGGTGGAAAGGTTGTTCATTTGCCAATGGAGGAAAGCGTCCCTTTAGACCGGACGCGGAATTTTTTCGCTCGTGTTCATGAGGGCGTGGCCTGTTGCTCCGGTAACGTGGTTGCGCTTTGCCCATCCGATGATCTTTTAATTGTTGAGGCAGTGATCAGTGCCCGCAAGTTTCTAGATGATTATCCAGAGTATGTGTCATGCCAAATGCATGCCTTGCGGTCGGCCGTTTCGGGAGTAACAGAATATCGGCAAATCCCTGTCAATATGGTCTCGCCTGAAAAAAGGGTGGCGTTCCACGCCCTGGGCGGCAGTTCTTTCTTTTGGGCAGTTCATCGAAAAGAACAACTAAAGACGGCAATGGATTGTATTCGGCGTGTTGATGGTGGGTTCCAAGTATTCTCAGAGCATCTTTTCTATTTTTTGATGCTTCAGCAAGGGAAAATTGGCCGGGTTGCGCCACTCGGTCTGGTGAAAGATCAATTCGATGAAAGTCGTCCTCAGACCGAAACGCAAGGGTTCCATAGTGCATTTTCAAGGATGCACTGGGAAAAAATCTTATCAGGCGTGAAAAAAGTGGAAGACGTCTTTAACGATCTTGATGCGAATGTCAAAATAAATATTGAAAAAGAAGATTTTATCAATTTATTATTCGAATACTTAATCGGTATGTCCATTTTTAGAATAAATGAATTCAGATCAATTAAAATTCCGGACAAACACAACCGGTTTGAGGCTGTTCAGCGAAATTTCGGTCAGCGGGACCACAAGGATTTGATGTCCGAACATGATCGGGTGGTTTCCCTTCTCAAGTCTCAATATAAAGACTTGGGACTGGAAGAGTAATAAGAGAGATCGGAGCGAGCTTTGAAGGCGGCAATATTTTGTGGCGGACTTGGAACGCGCCTTCGGGAGGAAACGGAATTCCGCCCGAAACCAATGGTCATGATCGGCGAGAGACCGATTCTTTGGCATATAATGAAACACTACAGTACACACGGAATCAAAGAATTCGTGCTGATCCTTGGTTTCAAAGCCGACGCCATTCGGCGTTATTTTATGGAGTACGAGTTCCAAAACTCAGACATCACATTTGAGCTTGGTTCTGGGCGGGTGATCAAGAAATCGGATGACCATGATGAGTTCGACTGGATAATATCGTTTGTTGATACTGGGCCCGAAACTTTGAAGGGGGGGCGCCTTAAGCGAGCGCAGCCTTTTCTTGATGACGACACATTTTTGATGACTTACGGCGACGGAGTGGCGAATGTGGATATCTCGGCTCTCCTCGAGTTCCACAAGTCGCATGGTCGAATTGCGACGATGACGGGAGCGAATCCGTCAGCACGCTTCGGCGAGCTCTTGACCGAAGGCGACCGTGTTGTGAGGTTTTCGGAAAAACCGGAGAAGCCGAGAGAGTATGTGAACGGTGGTTATTTTGTCTTTAATAAGCGGATTTTTGATTATGTGACGACGGACATGGACTGCGATCTGGAGGTGGGAGCGATGGAGAAACTCGCTCTCGACGATGAGTTGATGCTCTTCCGGCACGATGGATTCTGGGGCTGTATGGATACCCAGCGGGACGTAGATTGGCTCCGGTCGCTCTGGGTATCCGGCGCGGCTCCTTGGAAAACATGGGCCTAAATATACTGGGCTAAGAATCAGGGAAATATACATGCAAGGATGCCGGAGCTGCGGTGGGGACTTGAACGCATTGTTTTGTGACTTGGGTCTTTCGCCTTTAGCGAATGCTTTTGTCGATCCGGCAGCGTTGGGGAAAGGGGAAGCATTCTATCCTTTGAAGACAATGATTTGTGACAGTTGTTTGCTAGTTCAGCTCGGTGAGTTCGTGCCTAGGGAGGAACTTTTCTCAGATTACAAATATTTTTCCTCGTATTCGGAAACATGGCTACAGCATGCGCGGAAGATCAGCGACCTTTCGGTTTCACGTTTCAATCTGGGCCCTGAATCCTTTGTTGTCGAGGTGGCAAGCAATGATGGATATTTGCTGAGGAACTTCGTGGCTGCGGGAATCCCGTGTTTAGGCGTGGAGCCGGCATCAAATGTTGCGGCCGTTGCAATTGAAAAAGGGATACCAACTCACTGCGAATTTTTTGGGCGCCGTGTTGCCGAACAGCTTCGAGACGAAAAAGGTGCGGCCGACATTATTTTTGCAAATAATGTCCTGGCACACGTACCCGATCTCAACGACTTTGTTTCCGGTTTTAAGGCATTGATAGCGCCGTCTGGGACGATACTCTTCGAGTTTCCCCATATCTACGATATGATTCGTGAGGTCCAATTCGATACGATCTACCACGAACATTTTTCTTATTTTTCACTCAAATCCGCAGAAGAACTTTTCAGACGTCATGGTTTGCGCGTCTATGATGCAGAACGGATTCCGACCCATGGCGGATCTCTTCGTCTTTATGTTTGCCACAGTGAGACAGGTTTTGCAGATACAAGTCGTCTCGTGGATATTCGTGATCTTGAACAGAAATCGGGACTTTGTTCGCTTGAAGGATACCAGCACTTCGACAGAGAAGTGGCGAAAATCAAGTATGATACGCTTAAATTTCTCATCGACCTGAAAGGGCAGGGGAAGAAAGTAATTGCATATGGCGCGGCAGCAAAAGGTAATACTTTTTTGAATTATTGCGGTATTCATTCAGATCTTATTTCAACCGTGATTGATCGAAATCCTCATAAACAAGGACATTTCTTACCGGGCTCTCGAATTGAGATTTGCTCTCCGGAGACAATCAGAAATTTGAAGCCAGATATAATTATGATTTTACCTTGGAACCTGAAAGAAGAAATCTCTGCAAGCCTTGATTATGCGCGAGAATGGGGGGGGGAATTCTTCGTTTGTATCCCTCAGATCGAGGAAGTCTCGTGTCTCTGACATTTGAGCCACTGGCCATCGAAGGTGTTTGGCGGATCACTCCGACATCGTTCGTAGATGATCGCGGCGAGTTTTCGCGAATTTTCTGTGCGGATGAATTTTCATCATACGGCCTGAATACGAATTGGCGGCAAGTTAGCTCCTCGTTGAACTATAAGAAAGGAACGCTTCGCGGTCCACATTTCCAGTTTGATCCATATTCAGAAATCAAACTCGTGACATGTAGTCGCGGGGCCGCTTTTGATGTTGTCGTTGATCTGAGATTGGAATCGAAAACTTTCGGCTCCTATCTCTCTCTCGAGCTTTCGGAGATAAATAGCTCGTTCGTTTACGTTCCCAAAGGATGTGCGCACGGCTTCATGTCATTGGAAGATGCTACGTTGATAAATTATTTCATTTCGGAAGACTATAACCTTGAATCATCTTCGGGGATTTTTTGGGGCGACGAAGACGTTAAGATTGCTTGGCCCATTGACCCGATTGTGGTTTCAGACAAAGACGCGAAGCTTCCACGTTTGAAGGAACTTCGTGTTCTCTTGGGCAATTCGGAACTGCGCTAACGGTAACATACTCATAACCCTATCCGGCCCACACCAGGCAGCTTCAGGGCCGGGTTCTTCAGGTCGATGCCAAGCGTCAGGCCGCGCACGTTCACCTCGACGCCTTCTTCCACGGCCAGCATTACTCCGGCGAAGCCGAAGAGCAAGAATTGGCAGTCGGTGCCGCTGGGGCTTCCGCGAACAGGCCGCTTTCCGGGATGAGATCCTTGCCGATTCTGGCCTCTGCTCGGGCGGCTACGGAAGATCCCAACCCGCCGTGACATTGATCGCGAGAACGGACTGGTTGACGCCGATGAGTGTAACGGTGCCGCCGTCGGATAGTGTGAGCACTGTGTTGCCGGCATTCTCCGCCGCTGTGTAAGTCAGTCCATCTCCGAATTGCAGGCTGTCGATGCCGGCCTGAAAATCGGTGATCTGATCGTTACCGCCACCGAAGGTGAAGACGAAGGTATCGGCCCCGTCCCCTCCGGCAAGAGTGTCGTCCCCACGGTTGCCGGCTAGGTGATCGGCACCGGACTGATCGAAAAGCAGGTCACCGCCCTGGCCACCGTAAAGTGTGTCATTGCCGAGATTCCCGTTCAGGGTATCGTTCCCGGAATTGCCATAGACGATATCGTTATCCTGCCCCCCATAGAGCAGGTCCTCGTTCTCGCCGCCGGTCAGAGCGTCGTTGCCCTTGTTGCCGTAAAGCACGTCATTGTCGTTGCCGCCGAACACACTGTCCGCGTCCTGTCCGCCGAAAAGCGTGTCGAGACCGCCGCCGCCGAAGACGCTGTCGGCACCCTGGTTGCCATAGACGATATCGTCTCCCCAGCTGGAGCCGACCGTGTCCGCCCCGCCGCCGCCGGCAATCGTATCGCTTCCGCCCGCGAGGGAGATGAATTGTGAGGCGTTGTCCCCGACGATATATTCCTGGCCCGCTCCGCCGGTAATGGTGGCCTGACCGACGATGGCGGCGAAATCGATATTGTCGAGCTGCAGCGTTGAGCCGGAAGGCAAGCCGGTGGCGTCGATCACGAAAGCTTCGCCACCGCTGCTCGACTGCCCGGTAAACTGGACGGTCTGGGCGGAGCCATCGGATCCGGAGAAGCTGATCGAGCGGATATCCAGCGACAGGCCGGGCACGGAATTGAGGAAATTCTGCCCGTGTCCCGTCAGGAAACTCTGGGCGGTGGGATCTGTCTCCGAGTGCTGGATCTGCGCGTTCAGCGTCGTGCTCGCATTCCCGCCGGTTTGCGCAGCCGCATTCCCGGACGTGGTCAGTGACATGCCGGTTGGCAGGGTGACTGTCACGACGTTACCGTTGCCCGTATTCTCGACCAGATTACCCGTGGCGGCACTTCCGGTATTGTTTGTCAGAGTCCGGTTTATCTCTGTTCCTGCAGCATCGGCTGCCGTTTGGTTCGACACAGTGAAGGTGTTGCCGGCCCCGGATGAACCTGAATTTCCAGCCGAAACGTTAGGATCGGTATTTGTCACCGTCAGGACTGAATTGCCGCCGACGGCCGCGCCCGAAATATAGAGGCCGGTTCCGGCACTGGTCAGATTGATCGTGCTGCTGCCGATGGTGACGGTGTTGCCGATACTCGTGCCATGAAGAGAGGTCGCGTAGCTGGTGTCGCCCGAGATCTCGATCACGTCCCCGGCCGCGAGCCCGGTGATCGTGTCTCCGTTAACCTCGGCCTCGGTGCCAATATAAGTGTCGTTTCCGGCGCCACCGATCAGATTGTCGGTGCCGGAGCCGCCGGAGAGAACGTCGTTCCCGTCCCCCGCGTCGATGTTATCGCTCGAAGCACCGCCCTCAATGGTGTCGTTACCGGCCCCGCCGGTCAGGAAGTCGAGACTGCCGCCGCCGATGATGGAATCGTCTCCATTGCCGCCACTGATCGAGTCGGACCCAAGCGAGCCACTGATCGTATCGTTGCCGTCGCCGCCGAAGACCTCCGCGTTCCCGGCCAAGATGATGCTGTCATCACCGGCTTCGCCATAGATCGTGTCGCCACCGTCTCCGGTTGAGATAACGTCATTTCCATCGCCGCCATAGATGGTATCGTTGGCGTTGCCGGTGCCGATAAGGTCGTCGCCGGCATTGCCATAGATCAGGTCGTTCCCGCCGAAGCCGCTGATCGTGTCGTCACCGGAGCCGCCCAGAATGGAGTCGTTTCCGCTGCCGGCCGAGATTTCGTCGTTTCCGTCGCCGCCGGTGATCGTGTCGTTGCCGTTATTGCCCCTGATCGTGTCGTTGCCGCCTGCTCCGTCGAGCGTATCGTCGGACGCGGTTCCAACGATGAGGTTGTCCCCCGCATCGCCGATCGAGACGACCAGCCGCGCCGGATATGAGGCGAGCGCCGTCGGCGCGAAGATCGTCGCGGCGCGGGCGAGCCCTTGCCAGCCGGTACCGGCACCGAGAACCGTTTTCGAGGCATGGACAGGCACGCCGAGAGCAGCTTCGAGGGTTTTGACGAAGAGCTGTCCCTCTGCCCCCTGGCCCGTTTCGCAGGAAACGAGAACAACTTCCGCAGGCCGGTCTAGCGCGGCGCCGATCCGGGCAAGATCGGGAGCCGCATCGGCGAGCCCGCCGGGATCGATCTGCCGTCCTGCGAGGGTCAGTGTCCCGGGCGAGCCGTGAGCCAGGATTGAAATGCGCCCGACAGATGTCCCGGTGGAGAGCGCATCGGCCATTTCCGCAAAGGGTTTTCCGCTCGGCGACAGTCTGTGAACACGCGTTTCCGGGCCAAGGCCGGCAAGCAATATTTCAGAATGCGTGACGGACGGATCAACGAAGAGGATGGCTTGAGCATTGGTCATGGCAGGTGCTGTCTTGTCGTTTGAATGGGGGAG
>CEOE01024098.1_pt1 | contig 11028 bp, 12 predicted proteins | sample 530211 | NCBI WGS metagenome assembly CEOE01 (sample SAMEA2619779, study PRJEB7988) | marine metagenome | isolation source: saline water (ENVO:00002010), including
TTTGCAGAAATTATGAATGCCAACATGATCGGCGCCGCCGGCGAAGGTGGTGCCCCATTTCAGGCCACCCTTTTTGTCCTTCGATGCTGCAATCACATCATCCAGGGTCTTCAATTTGCTGTTGGAATTAACAGTCAGGACCGTCGGATCGTCCGTGGCACGCGCCAGGCCGACCAGCTCTTCGATCTTCAGCGGCACTTTCTTCTGGATGATCTGGAAGATGTGCGACTGGGTGATGGTCATGAAGGTATAGCCATCACGGGGCCGCGAGTTCGTGTACATCAGCGCTGCCGATCCACTGCCGCCACGCTTGTTCACGACGACAAGATCCTGGCCGAATTCCCTACGGGCACGCAGCATCATCATACGTGTGGTGATGTCGGTACCGCCGCCTGGACCCGCATGGGTCACTACGTTCAGGGTTTCCTCGGGGAAATCCGCTGCGAATGCCTTGCTGCCGAAGCCAGCCATGGTGGCACCGGCGGCGCCAGCCAGTGCGGCGGACTTCAGAAAGTCACGGCGATTAAAGAAAGCTGAATCGGACATTCTATTCCTCCATTGTCCTAACGCGTAGAAAAGGCGCACCAGGATCACCCCCATGAGGGAGTGCGGTTGATGCGTAGGTGATTGGCAGTCCTGGCTTTCTAGAGGCCAGCCAGGTTGGTTTTCTGAGGGTCCGTCTTGGAGAGCCCAGACGGTTCTTCGGTCAATGTGCCAAGGAAGCGATTGCATCCTCGTTCGATATGAATGCGCCCGGCTTCGCGAGCGGCGTCGGGATCGCCGCTGACTATGCCGGCTAGAATGGTTTCGTGTTCTTTCACGGACTCCGCGATGTTTGGAACGTTCGACAGACCGCGGCGCCGGAACAGATGCATTTCCTTTACGACGCTGTGGTAGACGTCGATGGCGCGCTGGTTGTGCGAGTGGTTGATGATCGTGGTATGAAAGTCGACATTAAGCCGGTAGTAGGCTTCCTTGTCGTCGCACGCGAGGGCCGCCCGCATCGCACTCATATTCTCGCGCAAATGCGTCACGGTCTCATTGTCGTGCCGCCGGGCGACTTCCTGACATGCCAGGGCAAAAAGAGCACCGCGCAGGGCATAGAGGTTCTTGACCTCATCGAGACCGATTGTCCGCGCTATCGCGCCCTTGTTGGGGAGAATTTCCACCAGCCCGGATTGTGCCAGGCTGCGCAGGGCTTCCCTGACGGGACCACGGCTGACACCGAGTTCTTCCGCAATCAGTGCTTCTCCGATCCGCGCACCCGCAGCGATTTCGCCGGTCAGCACGCGCCTCTCGATCTCACGTTCAACGTGAGTTGTCAGAGTCGCGTATTCACGAGCATGGAAGGGTTTACTTTGCATAGCCATCTTTTTTATAGGCGTTTCCTCGTTATGTCGACTGTAAATAGTAGAAATGCAGATTGTCAACAATCAACAAATTACATATTGTCAGGGCCTACCAAATTCACTGCGACAATCATCGCGATGCCCAGTAAACAGGGCTCCAAGCTATTGAGAAACCGGAGGAAAGTGTTCGAAAATGGGCATTTCTCATGCCAGTACGGTACTAAACAAATACAAAGTCCTTGATCTTACACGGGTGCGCTCGGGTCCAACTTGCGTCCGGCAATTGGCCGATTGGGGCGCCGACGTGATCAAGATCGAGATGCCGGCGACGGACAATGCCGGTCAGCTCGGCGGTCCGCGCGAAGGCGCCGATTTCCAGAACCTTCATCGCAACAAGCGCAGTCTGACCCTCAATCTGAAGGACAAGCGCGGTCTTGAGGTTTTCCGGAAACTCGCCCGTGAAGTCGATGTCATCGTCGAAAACTTCCGGCCGGATGTTAAAAATCGGCTGGGCATCGATTACGAGACGCTGTCCAAGGACAATCCGGGGCTGGTCTATGCCTCGATATCAGGCTTCGGCCAGGACGGGCCGCTGGCCAAGCGCCCGGGCTTCGATCAGATCGCCCAGGGCATGGGCGGCCTGATGTCCATTACCGGCAAACCCGGCGAAGGACCGATGCGGGTCGGTATTCCGATCGCGGATCTCACTGCCGGGATTTTCTGCTCCCAGGCTATCCTGTTGGCTCTGCTCGAACGTGAGCAGTCCGGCAAGGGACAGTGGGTGCAGACTTCGCTCCTGCAGGCCCAGGTCTTCATGCTGGATTTCCAGGCGGCACGCTGGCTGGTCGACGGAGACGTGCCTAAACAGGCCGGTAACAACCATCCGACCAGCATTCCGACCGGCGTCTTCAAGACGTCTGACGGCTACATGAATATCGCCGTTGCCGGGCAGGCCATTTGGGAGAAGTTCTGTGCTGCCATGGGGCGGCCGGAATGGAATGAGAATCCGGATTACGCGACGGGGGCAGCCCGGTCCGATAACCGGGATGCCCTGAACGCCGAGATCGAGGCGGAGACTCTCAAGGACAGCATGCCCAACTGGATCGAACGGCTGAACGCTGCCGGTGTGCCTTGTGGTGAGATTAATGATATCCAGCAGGTCTTCGAAAGCCCGCAGGTGGCGCATTTGGGGCTTGCCCAGCCGGTCAAGTCGCACGAACGTGGCGATACCCATCTGGTCGGCCAGCCGATTACCATGAGCCGGACGCCGTCGACCATTGCTTCTCCGCCGCCGATGGCGGGTGAGCACAATCAGGAAGTGCTGACGGATCTCGGTTTTACCGCTGATGACATCGAAACACTGAAACGTGACGGCGTCATATGAGCGTCGAACGATCAAAGGGCCTGAATTATTCAAGGGAAAGAGACAGACCATGACTGACAAGATTCTCACCAGCCAGGACGGTGCGATTGCCCGGATCATCTTTAACCAGCCGGAAAAGCGCAACGCCGTATCGCTGGATATGTGGGAGGCGGTCGAGGCCGCTCTTGACCGGTATTCGGCCGATGACAGCGTCCGGATCCTGATCCTGTCCGGAGCAGGCGGCAAAGCCTTCGTTTCCGGTGCCGATATTTCCAAGTTCGAATCCGAACGAGCCAGCGCCGACGGTGTCGCCCGCTACAATGCGACCACCGCGCGGGTCTATGACAAGGTCGCTGGTTTCCCGAAGCCGGTCATCGCGCAGATCAACGGCTTTTGCGTTGGTGGTGGCGTGGCCCTGGCTGTTTGCTGCGATCTCCGGATCTGCGGCGAAGGCTCCAAGTTCGCGATCCCGGCCGCAAAGCTCGGCCTTGGATACGGCTATGCGGGGATTTCCCGTCTGTCCGCGCTTGTCGGGCCGAGCTTTGCCAAGGAAATCTTCTTCACTGCTGGTCGTTATGACGCCGAGGATGCCCGCATCATGGGCCTTGTGAACCGGGTGGTCCCGGACGATCAGGTGGAACAGTTCTGCCTCGACTATGCGAAGACAATTTCCGAGAACGCTCCGATGACCGTTAATTCGGTGAAGTTCATCGCCAATCAGACGGTGGCGCCGGAAAGTGAGCGGGATCTGAAGAAGTGTGATGAGTTGGTCACGGCATGCTTCGCCAGCGAAGACTATATCGAAGGTCGCCGTGCCTTCATGGAAAAGCGTAAGCCTGAGTTCAACAACCGCTAAATCAAAAGACATGCGGACGCGGCTTTGCTGCGTCCGCATTTTCATGCCGCAGCGCTCATGGCAGCGGATCACGGTCAATCTTTCTGAAATCGCTGCTTAAACCGGCTGTTCGGGATGCTAGGCTTTCCCCAACAAAGGGAGGACGCAGCAATGTCACACGAAAAAATATTGAGGACCGACGGAAACGTGTCCCGCATTGGCGCGGTCAATGCGGAGAGCTACGATGTATGGGCCAATGACTATGACCGGGAGCTTGCCAACTGGGGGTATGAGGCACCGGAGCAGGCGGCGGGGCTTCTAAAGGGTCATCTTCCTGATTTCGAAGGCGCGGCAATTCTCGATTGCGGATGTGGAACCGGATTGACCGGGGCAGCTCTCAGGGCGGCGGGTACGCGTGGTCGGCTGACAGGGCTGGATGCATCGGAATCCAGTCTTGAGACTGCGGAACAGAAGAAAGTTTATGACCGCCTGGAATATGCGGACCTCAATAAACGACTTCCGCTTGATGATGCTTCCGTGGACGGCATTCTCTGCATCGGCGTTCTGACCTATCTCGAAGAAGAGGCCATCTTCAGGGAGTGGTTGAGAGTGCTTCGTGGCGGAGGCGTCGCCGTGTTCACCAGCAGGGATGATTTCTGGCAGTCACGCGGTATTGCCGAGATGCTGAACCGGCTGGAGCTGGAGGGCCGTTGGGAATCCTTACATGTCTCCAGGCCGATGCCTTATCTGCCCGGCCATCCCGATTTCGCGGATAAGGTGAAGGCTATTTATGCCGTTTACAGAAAGCTCTGAGAGGAAGGCATGGTTGCGTTCGGCTCCTGCTGATTAAGACGGGCTAGTTATCGGCGTCGTAATTGTAGATATAGGGCAGGAACAGCCGGGCTATCGACGGGTGTTTCAGGGCGAGATCGCGTATGTCGGTCTCACCTGGATAGGTTTCGAGATGCAGGCCAACCTCGCTGGTGTCGACGATATTGATCTTCAGGCCGGAAACCTCATCGCCTATCGAAAGCAGGGCCTCGCCGCGAAACTCAACCGGGGTTTCCGCTGTGAACAGAAAGCCTACCAATGAGACGTTGACGATTTCGCCCTTGGCGACTGTTCCGTCCGGGAGTGCCAGTTCGGCGGAAACATGGAATGCCACGCGATCAAATGCGCGGCGCTCCTGATCCGTCATATCACGCATCCAGCCGGTCCTGTTGTAGCTCTCGTTTAACTCGTCACTCATGCTTGATCCCAAGGCGGTTGGCCGGACTGATTTGTCCAGTTGGTTCTCTGATAGCCCAACTTGTAAGTGAACGGAATGGGGGGCGACGACATTCTTCACAACCATGCGTCATCCTGAACCATTGAACGGAGTTGGGAAAGGGGCCACTCTTTGCGTGTCTCTTCAGAAGGAAGCTGAATCATGCATCTTAAATCTCCCATGCTGCGATTTTTGTTCGGCCACGGGGTGATTGGCGGCGGGGCTGGTATCGCGATTGCGGTCAGCCTTCTCGTGTTCGATGTTGCGGGGCTTGCGAGTCTTAGCATGAAGTCCGAGCCGACGTGGCTTGGCCCGTTTCTGCTCTGCTTTTCCTTCTTTGCTTCCTTCAGCGCTCTGGCCATGGGGGGTGCGGTCATGAGCCTGAGCAGTGAGGGGGATGATGGAAATGACGACGGCATGACTGTCCGGCACCGGATCGTCCCGGATACGCATAACACGGGCCCCGGCCGCGCCGAGAGAGCCGCTATCAGAGTCCGTAAATAAGCCTCGCCTTTAACGAGGCAGGATAGCCTCAACCGCCTTGATAAGCTTTGCGGAAGAGGGCGTGGTCGTCGATGCAAACCAGTCTATGGCCTTGCCCTCGGCGTTAATCAGGATCTTGTAGAAGTTCCAGCGTGGTTTGGAGAGCGGCCCTAGTTCTTTCGCCGCCCAACGGTAAAACGGGTGCGCCTCTTTGCCGGAGACCGCCTGTTTTTCCGTCATCGGGAAATCCACAGCGAAATTGACGGCACAGAATTCCTTGATCTCGGCCGCCGTTCCGGGTTCCTGCGCACCAAAATCGTTGGATGGCACACCGAGGACCACAAGGCCGCGCTCCCTGTAACGGTCCCAGAGTGCCTGCAAGCCCTCGTACTGCTTTGTGAAGCCGCAGAAGGAGGCTGTGTTTACGACCAGCACGGCCTTTCCCGTGTAATCCTTCATGGACAGCGGGTCGCCTTCTATCGAGATGAAGGAAAAATCGTGCGCGTTCGTGGCTCCGGCCTGTCCGGCTGGCATTGCGATCAGCCCGAAAAGGAAGGCGCCTGCGAGGCGCGCCATATTGATGTGCATGACTTTGCTCTCCAATCTCTCTCGATACGCCTCCGGGTCCGTACTGGATGATCTTTCCGGCAGATCATGTCGACAGCAGCAGGAAGAAGATGCCGGTGATCACGAGACCGATCCCGGCAAGCTCCAGAGGACTGCTCTTCTCCTTGAAGAAGAGATAGGAGGCCGCGAAGGTGAAAACGAGCTCGATCTGGCCGAGCGCGCGCACATAGGCCGCATTCTGGATCGTCATTGCGGTGAACCAGCAGGCCGAGGCCGCCATGCCGCTGAGTCCGACAATGCCAGCGATTTTCCAGTTTCGCAGCGCCGCCGTGATCTGCCCTGGATCGCGAATTCTCATATAACTCGCCATGGCGACGGTTTGCATGACGGTGACGCAGGCGAGGGTGAATCCGGCCTGGATCAGGAAACCTTCACCGCCGAGGGACAGGGAGGCCGCCCGGTAGGACACCGCCGAGATGCCGAAACAGGCGCCGGAGGCGAGGCCGATCATGGCGGGGCGGCTGGTCAGTGATTTGGCGATTCCGGTGATCCCGGCAGCTTGCTTGGCAGCCGAGATCGCAAGCACCCCGATGAAGCTGATCAGGATGGCGATCATCGCGCCGGCCGTCAGCGGATCGCCGAGAATGACGATGCCGAAGATCGCGGCCTGAACTGTCTCGGTCTTGGAATAGGTCGTTCCAACGGCAAAATTCCGGAAGGCGAAGAGATAGACGAGCAGGGCCGTCGCGGCGATCTGTGTCGCTCCGCCGACCGCGGCATAGATCCAGAAGACCGGCTGCGGCTCCGGCATGGCGAGGCCGATGCCGTCATGCAGGAACCAGACATAGAGCCAGGCGGGGATGATGGCATAGAAGAAGCGGATGAAGGTCGCTCCGGACGTGCTCAGCTTCGAGGTCAGATGCTTCTGCAGCGCGGAGCGCAGGTTCTGACAGAAGGCCGCAGCGATGGTGATCGGAATCCAGAGTTCGATCATTAAAAATACCTAAATTTCAAAAAGTTGAAGCTGTTTATTAAAGCGATGAACGGCGGATGTGGCAATCCGTTCGTTTGAGGATATCCGGCTGCAGACTGAGGCCGTGTCCGGCGCCTTCCGGTGCTGTGATCTCGCCGTTTGTGACCGGGGGAAGCTGAGTGACGAGATCACCATACCAGCCGTAATAAAAGGCGCGCACCATTTCCTGGATGAAGCAGTTATGCGTGTTGAGGGCGAGGTGTGTCGAGGCGGCAAGGACGACCGGCCCGGTGCAGTCATGGAAGGCGACCGGAACGTGCCAGGCGTCAGCCATGGCCGCCATTTTGCGGGCTTCGGAGACGCCGCCGCCCCAGGCGATATCGGTGATGAGCAGGCTCAGGGATTCCATCTCCAGCAATTGCCGGTAATCGGCGCGGCCGCCGCGCGTCTCGCCGACTGCGATGGGAGCGGTGGTGGCACGGGCGACTTCATCGAGGCTTGAGAGATTGTCCATGAAGACCGGATCTTCGACCCAGAGCGGGTCGATAGCTTCCAGGGCGCGGCTAATCTTGATCGCTGTTGGCCGATCCCACATGGAATGCAACTCGGCCATGATATCCATGCGATCGCCATGCGCCTCGCGGATCTTCTCGAACGGTGCCATGGCGGTGGCCAGGTCACGCGGGTTGATATGGTGTCCCCGGCTGGCTTCGGCGGCATAGTCGAACGGCCAGATCTTCATCGCCGTAATACCCATTTCCAGCAGGCTGGCGGCAAGCTCGTCGGCGTGGTTCAGGAAGGCGTCGAGATCCTCATAGCCGCCGCGGTTGGCGTCGAGGCCGAAATTATCCGTGCCCTGGGTCGGCCGGTTCTGCACATAGCGGGTGCCGGCGCAGGTATTATAGACCCGGATGCTGTCCCGTACCGCACCGCCGAGCGCCTGGTGCAGCGGCATGTCCTTTGACTTGGCGAACAGATCCCAGAGTGCGATATCGACGGCGGAGCGCCCCCGCATTTCCGCGCCAGCTCCGCTGAAGCCGACATAGCCGGTCAGGTCGCGTTGGTGCTGTTCGATCCGGTGCGGGTCCTTGCCGAGCAGATAGGGAGCGATGATATCGTGAATATGGGCCTCGGCGGCGCCGGGGCCATAAAAGGTTTCGCCAAGGCCGTCCGCGCCATCATCGGCGATAACGCGGACCCAGAGCAGGTTTGGAAATTCCTCGATCCGGATGGTTTCGATTGCCGAGACTTTCGCGCCCATTCTTTTCCTCCACCTTCGTCACCGGTCTTTGCCGTTTTTTCGATTGTGGAGCGAAGCAGAAGAGAGCACCAGCCGATGGTCGGAAAAAGGCGCGCCTTCTTAAAGCACCAATCCGATCCCTTTCTTGATCAATCCGATGACCGAATTGATCGCATCTACGCGCATGCTCTGTGCCGCCGTTGCGTCTTTTGCCGCTTTGATCTTCGCGTCCATGTCCGCAATCGTTGGCGTGCTGATGGTCGCCATCTTGTCTGCGATCTTGGAAAGAGACATCCCGTCGATCTGGTTTTTCAGATTATTGATCTCAACATTGGTCAGGGTGCGGTCCGGTTCTTCAAGGGTGCTTGCGGCGCTTTCCAGCGCGGCAATCTTTTGGTTCAGTTCACTGCGGGTCATACGGAAAATCCTTCCGGAACAATGTGTCGAGGGAGAGGGGGCAGGCTCGTTAGCCATCCAGGCCGGATAGGAGGACCTTCAGGTCGTTCGCGGCACCTGTCACATGTGGGATGGTCTTTTGGACCTTGGCTATCAGGTGTGAGACAGAAGGCTGCTGAAGCACACTGTTGACGATTTTCTCGCCTGCTTTTTCCGACTGGATATAAGCATCCAGGGCGATCTGGACGTCCTTCATCGTGCTGATGTATTGCCCGAGCTCATCTGATTTTGCCTTAATGGCGTCGAGATCCTGCTGCAGCTTGGCACGGGCCGCAGACGCGGATTTAGCCGATGATTCAGACGCCTTCAGGACTTTTTCCGCCAAAGTCTTACGTTCAGCCTCGCTGTCGCCTTTGTTGTTATTTGACAGGAGAGTGACCAGTTGCGCCTTGCTGTCTGCCTCCCGCTTGGCAATCCGCTCTTCCGCCTGTTCCTGAATTTTCGTGGAGGCGAGGATGAGGGCCTCGGACTGGGTGGCGACAGCTTGGATTGCTGTATCGAAATATTGGATTTGCGCCGTTGAAAGCTGTTTGACCTCGGGTGGTGTCGCGCAGGCGGAAAGTGCGATCAGCATCGCGCCGGCCATAATGTTTCGCAGAGTGCGCATACAACCTCCATGGAGCGTCATTGCGCTCAATTGTTATGAATATTCTCCTAAAAAGTGTATTTTGTGTTGCGTGTGATGGCAACCAGAAAAATATCAATTTACTCAGAATGAAAGTAAGGCGCGTGATTGCGGTCGCGTTCGTTCAATCGTAGCTGCGTGCGTCTTCGATTACCTTGCCGTCATTTGCAAGGCTGCCTTCGGTGACGAGAGAGACCGTGCCTCGAAGTTTCGTGACGGATTGCAGGCTGGACGCAACAGCGTCGGAAAGAGCCTCTCCGGATGCTGCTGTCTCGCAATGCAGTGTCATTACGTCCTCGCCGGTTCGTCCGGTGACGATAAGGCGTGCTTTCGAGATTTCCGGATGGCGTTTCACCACCTCGGCAACCTGTCCCGGGTGAACGAACATGCCTTTGATCTTGGTGGTTTGGTCGGCTCGGCCCATCCAGCCCTTTATCCGCTGGTTGGTGCGCCCGCACGGGCTGGCGCCGGCCAGGACCGCCGACATGTCGCCGGTGCCGAAGCGGATGAGCGGATAGCTCTGATTGAGGCTGGTGACGACAATCTCGCCAACCTCACCTTCAGCGACCGGATCGCCGGTGCCGGGGCGGACGATCTCCACGATGACACCTTCGTCCAGGATCATGCCCTCCAGAGCGGGGCTCTCATAGGCGACAAGCCCAAGATCGGCGGTGCCATAGCATTGCAGGACATCGCAGCCGAGATCGGAGAGTTCCTTACGTAGGCTCGGGGGCAGGGCTTCGCCGCCGACGAGGCCCTTCTTCATGCTGGAGATATCGACACCGAGTTCACGGGCCTTTTCCAGGATGATTTTCAGGAAGCTTGGCGTTCCGCCATAGCCAGCAGGCTTGAGGTCGGCCGCAGCCTGGACCTGCATTTCGGTATTGCCGACGCCGCCCGGAAAGACGGCGCAACCGATGGCGCGGGCCGCGCTGTCGACCATCATGCCGGCTGGGGTCAGATGATAGGAGAAGCAGTTGTGCAGGATCTCGCCCTTACGGAACCCGGCGGCGTAAAGCGTGCGTGCGAACCGCCAGGGGTCGGGCTCTGGGCCTTCCGCATCGTAAATCGGGCCGGGCGACATATAGAGCCTGGCAAGGCCGTTCGGCGCGACAGTCGTCATGCCGCCAAAGGGAGGCGTGCTTTTTTGCAGGTCGAGCAAGTCTCCCTTGCGGGTGACAGGCAGCTCGGCGAGGGCGGAGCGGCTGGTGATCGCACCTGGGTCAACAGCCGCCAGCAGTTTGCCGAAATAAGCAGTCTTACCCTTGGCCAGGGCGACCTGCGCAGACAAGGCCGCCATCTGGGCGGCCTCGCGCTCGTCGGTACTGCGGGTTTCAAGGCTGTCGTAAAAATCGCCGCTCATGTCTGTCCGGTCCCCAATTTCTGAATGCGTGGCGATGGATCAGCCGAGCCAACGCTTGCGACGGCGATAATGCTTCACGTCGCGGAAGCTCTTCCGGCCACCGGTGCTGATACCGAGATAGAACTCCTTCACATCCTCGTTCGAGCGCAGGCTTTCCGCATCGCCTTCCATCACGACCCGGCCGCTTTCCAGAATGTAGCCGTACTTTGCGTAACGCAGCGCGACGTTGGTGTTCTGCTCGGCCAGCAGGATTGAGACGCCTTCCTGCTCGTTGATCTTCTTCACGATCTCGAAGATCTGTTCGACCAGCTGCGGGGCGAGCCCCATGGACGGCTCGTCCAGCAGGATGGTTTTCGGCCGACTCATCAGCGCCCGGCCGATCGCAACCATCTGCTGCTCACCGCCGGAAGTGTAGCCAGCCTGGCTGGTGCGCCGATCACGCAGGCGCGGGAAATAATTGTAGACCATCTCCAGATCCCGGGCGATGCCGGCCCTGTCCCCGCCGCG
>CEOE01000095.1_pt1 | contig 11003 bp, 13 predicted proteins | sample 530211 | NCBI WGS metagenome assembly CEOE01 (sample SAMEA2619779, study PRJEB7988) | marine metagenome | isolation source: saline water (ENVO:00002010), including
GCACTATTGAAGTGGTTGTTCAAACGCACGATTACAGGGATACCAGCTGCGGTGAAGTCCTGATTTGAAGGATCTTCCTGCCAACCCATGATACGCAGATTCAGCGTATTTGTGGTAGCAATGGTGCTAACAGCCAGAGCAGCGGAGGATTTACCTGTAGTGGTAGAACCAGAAGTGCCGCTAGAGAAGTTAGCGTTTGCAAAGACATGACCACGAAGGGTCGCCTCGCTGGTCAATGATGCATCAGATGCGATGGCGTACATCTGCATCGGATCATCAAATACGAAAGCCTTGATGGGATGGTTAGAATCCGCACCAGAGCCGGGCCAGTAGTTTGAGAAGATTTTCTCGCCAGTGGTCGAGGACACATACTCACAGCCGTTGAAAACACCAAGCAGACCTACAGTTCCACCAGCCGCCGCTCCCACAATATCAATAAAACCTGTGGACAGAGGAATAACCGGAGAACCTTGGAAAATAGCGTTGGAGTTGCCATTGGCAATCTCATAGAGTGTGTACCCAGACGCACCGGTTGAATTGACGTTCTGCCCCAGTTTAGAAACAGGGCGGAGGCCAAATGAACCATTAGCGTTTGCCATGGGTGTTGCTCCTTATCAAGCTATTCGGAAGAATCGCTCCCGCGACCTCCGAAGGTTACACGACTTTGCCTACTATTAGAAATAGGCATCGAAGGATGCTGATCCTTCATTAAGTCCTGGTCAACAGCAGTCATTTGTTCGCGAGTCCGGCCTCGATAATAATCGGTTCTTTCCAGCGCTGTCTCTTCAGGTAAACGGGCTAACATCAACCCACCGTTACCAATTACCCCCTCATATTTACCATCTTCGATAGTAGCATAATCAAATCCGGGGTACTCATCAGCTCTAACGGGTTCCCATCCTTCGCGAAGTTTCGCATGGACGTTCATCTTGTCGTCATCGCCTCTAAGTGCCGTGCGGATCCAGCGATGCCTGTATCCATCAGGCGGTGCGGGAGCATCCAGTCGGCTAGGTGGTTGCCATGGTTTGCGGCGCGATTTTTTTTCGCGTGTTTGTGACGATCTTGAAACTCTATCACTCATGTTCTACTCCTTTACATACTTAGCGTATTCTTCAAGAGGAACGCCAAGTTTTTTAGCAATAGATATTTGCGATGGTGTCAACTTGACCGTCCTGCGCCCCTGCCTTGTGCTGCGGGAAGCGGAAGTATCAGCAGAGGCGACCCTGTTACTTCCCCCGTTTTTACGACTAGAGAACTTGTTTGGAAACTCTGTCCTCATCCGCCGATCTATCTCATCATAATAGTCATCGCTCTGCGGGTCAAACCCTTCTTCTTCGACAAGTCTACGATGAATCCCAAAAGCGGCGTAAGTCATGACCTCGTCCTGACCAAACCACTCATTTTTCTCTGCCCAACCCTGTGCCTTTGGATCTGGCTTTGCCTCGGCTGGCTGTTGCGTCTGAACGGGCTGTTGAGCCTGAACAGGCTGACCGCCTCCTGGCTGTTGAACCTGAACCCTTTCCTGACGCTCTTTCGCAAGACGATAACGCTCTTGTTCAATCGCAATCTTGGACAAAGCCTGTTGCGCCTCAAACATGGAGTCCACATCGCCACGGTCATGGGCTTCTTTGTACGCGACCTTAGCCTGACTTAGCTGAGACTCCAAACGTGACCCATACTCGCTGAGATAACCAGTATCTAGGTTTTTAAGTCGTTGTTTCAGCTGGTCATTTTCATTTTTTATCGTTTGAGCGATGCGAACAGCTTCTTCGCGGTCTCGCTCCTCTTTACGATAGCGTTCTGTAAGACCCTTAATTCGCTTTTGAACCCGTTGACTATACTCATCAAGTTCTTCGCCATCCGCTTGGGCGTTCTCTTCAGAAACCTCTGCGTTTTCTTCAAGAGTAATTTCAACATTTTCGTCCTCTTGATCTTCAACCTGCTTTTCATTGACCTGATTCATGACAAATCCCCTAAATCTGTTTAATATCTTCTGGCTCAAGAATTGTGGCGATTACCTCATCATCGTTGATGATCCGTACCTCACCTCCATCAATCTTGAACCTAGACCCCGCGTATCGACCAATGCATATCCACTGGCCTTCCTCGCACCAAGGCTCTGAATCTTCACCAAATTTATTTGGATCTTGATACGCCAACGGGCCTAATTTTAAAACATATGCAACTACGGTTGCCAAAGCCTCACGTTCTCGTGCCTGATCTGGGATCAAAACACCACCTTCAGTGACTGCCTTACCTTGATACGGCATGACAAGAACTCGCCAACCCGTAGGTTGCGGAAGCCGTTCTTTTAGGGATTTGTCTACAAGACCTGGGTCCAAGACCCTGTCTTCTTTAGACACGAAGGGAGAATTTTTCTCCTCTTCACGTTTTTTAGCGATGTAGTCAGGAACCAATAATGTCTTCACCATCTTCTACATGTTTCCCCAGCAAGGACCTGATTTCTTCCTTGGCATATGAGAGTCCTTGTAACTCACCTACCAACCGCAGGTACTGTCCGTGATCTGGGACACCACCCGATGTGACGACAAGAGCGACTTGTTCTTCTCGCTCCTTAAGTATTTTATATATGTGTTTTGCGAAGTCTGCAACATCCATTAGAGAATATCTTTATAGTCTGCTTGTTTGTCACTTGTGATGGGTCCACCTGTCGCCCACTTATCACAGACGTTCTCGCTTTTGGAAACAAATTTCCAAATCTGGCAGTACCCAGTGTTGCCTGACTCATCGTCAATGCACTCAAGCATCTCTTCTGTTTGATTATATGCGGAGCAAGTACCACACACCTGATCTACGCGGAACGCAGCTGACGTGTTTGGCTCACGATAATTAGCCTCGTCAACCGCCATCTCTTGGTTTTCTGCGTTCAACTCAGCATCTTGTGTTGGCAACGGGCAGCTGTTGCCGTTGTCTCCATTAGACATTGTATCTACTGGTATAGCCCCGTCCGGCAATACACTTATCATGATTGTAGCCATTAGTACGTCCCACTAAATTTTTTGCCTTTGACAGCGGCACCACAACCACGTCCCATGCCCTCAACGCTAACACTGCCGCCAGCCTTAAAGGTCTGTCTAAGAGATTTGTAAGATTCGCGCCTTTTGTCGCGGTCAACAATGTCTGATTCTATTTCTTCAACCAACTCATCATTTCCAGCTTCCAAAGCACGCTTTAGCTTTTCCTCAAGGCTAAAGAACGATACATCGCCGCCCTTTTCGTATCGAACCATACCGCCATCGGCTTTGCGCAGAACCTCAAAATCTGCGCCGGTGATTTCGTCACGCGGCTCTGCTACACGAGCAATCTTCATTTGTTTTTCGGTGTATTTTTTCTTGGGCATCATAATCTCCTAACGAAGGGTTTGTTGTCGAAGAGCTTGTTGTGCGAATCCAATGGGCGGCTGAATTAGGTCAGTCGTAATCGCGGGTTCTAGTGTTGCTATCCCACCACTTTGAGGACGCAAATTCAATGTCCCGCTAACCGCCATGCGCTGTTGCGGTTGTGCCATCATATCCGGCGCACGCCTTTGACCATCAAGAAGCTCCTCTGCAGGAGCAACGGGTTGCTCATTGAACGTGTCTATCGGTTCTTCAGACTCACGATTCGCCATCATTCGTTCCCGCATCAATGCCATCATGCCGATCTGGCTCATCATTGGATTCATCGCGAAGCCAAATGGATTAGCCATTCCACCGATGCCACCAAACAAAGGAAACATTATCTGCCCTTACCAAAAAACTTTGTGGCTGACCTTACTGCGAATGACGCACTCACAATTACTCCTAACGTATATTGATAGTAATCCGGCATAGCCTCTAAGGCCTCAAAACCATCAGCTACAATTTGTCTGCCCCAATCCCCACAAAAGGCCAAAATTAAAGGAATACTAAACAAAATAGTAAGCCACTCATCCTTCCATGAGTTTTGGCTGCCCTTCGCCATCAGCCTTTCCCAATCAGCTGTTGACGTGGCGGCAGAAACCATAACAGCAGCCTCCGCTTCCGCTTTAGCTTTTGCCACAGCAGATTTACCGCGTTGTTCTTCAGTCTTTTTGTCCATCCATGATCCAATGAGACCGGATATGGGACCTATAAGTGCTTGCAACATATCAATATACCTTTACCTGATCTGGGTTGACTTGTCTAGGAACACAGTATGCTGTGACTCGATCTTTAGGATCCATGTAGTCCGTATAGCCGTAGTTGCCGTATCTTTTTGACACTTGTTTTGCAAAATGATTACACTCAATAATCGAATAAAAATACATGTTTCCGCTCTCCAGTTTGCGTAAGTCACCCACACCTAGGTAAACCAACAACAAAAACACATCTGTCATTTTCGACTCATCCAAGCCGTGGTGCCCATATATGCACCCACGATGCCTGCCCCACTAATATAAAACAAATTACTTATATCCGCCAGTGCCGACACCCGCTCAATCGGCACGAAAAACATCGCGCCTGTAAAAGCACCCATTGCGACCAAGCAAGCTGTTGCCATCCGCCTTTGCGCTCGTAACTTACGCATCTCATGCTCTGCTTGGCGGATTTCTTTGGCGTGGGTGAGTTCTGCGTCTGTGATGGTGCCATCGCCATCAAGATCATAGCCAGCATACTCTGTATCCTTCTGAAATTTTTTGGTCATTTTTGACTCTCCCGTATCTCACGCAGAGTTTCTTGTATTGTCATCTCTTTCTTAGCGTTTGGATCATATTTGCACTGGTATTCAGACGGAATATACTCCATGTGCTGAAACACTTGGCTCTCGATGGTGTTGTTTTGCCCTTGAAAGACACAAACCAACTGACCGTTGTCCATCTTTTCACACTTGACCTTACGACAGATCGTTGTTTGTTCAGCCGCTCGCGATGCATGTGCTTTGAGCAGCATGACAAACCCCACTAAAATTGCGGCACCAATACTGATCATGATAATCCAAGCTAAAATTTCTACAAACCTACGGCGCTTTTCACGTTGCGCGTAAATAGCCTCTTGCCGCCTTTTCCTAATAGTGCCTTCCATACGAACAAGCTCTTCCCAAGCCGATGGACCTAACGCAAAACTAATCCATGTCCTAAGCTCTTCGCGCTGTTGCTGTGCTTTGCGTTTAGCCGCAAAAGCCTCTACAGCTTCCTGCTCAACAGACTTGCCGTTAAATAACTTTTTGAATATGGGGGGATTCTTAGCCTCTTTTTCAGCTTGATCAAGGTCGGACAGTGCGCTCATCCAACGCGAAAGGTCGGATGCCATCGACTCGATGTCCCGTCCTATTGAAAATCCTTTTTTTATGGCTCCGAATGCCGCCGTAGCGGTGGCCATCGCACTTATTGGATCCACTTAACCTTTACGCATCGCCAACTCACGCTGGGTCTGGATGCGTTCCCTGTTCACATCTGCCCTATCTTCTGCGACCTCCTCTTGGAGTTCGATTCTTGCTGCGTCAGTCATAGCTCGTTGTTGGAGCTTCTGGCGTTCTAGGTCAAGCTCTGCCGCGTCTTGTTGCGCTCTGCGCTCAGACTCGGAGGCCTTGATAGCAAGTTCTTGTTGCCGAATTGCTACAAGAGGATCTTGCTGTTGTTGTTGTGGCGACAGCATGGCCAGAATCTGTTGTGACAGTTCTGCTTCAACCTGTGCCACCCGCGCCTCAATCTGTTCAGGCGTAAATTGGGTAGCTTGCATTTGTTGCTGTGCAAGCATCGGATCTATTGCACCAATCTGAGCCGCCAACATACCTTGTTGCGATTCTGCCTGCAACGACTCAACTTCTTTTTGTACCTGATCACGCGCTTTCAATGCTACATGCTCCATCAAATGCGCCACAAACACACCCAAAACCTGCGGAGATGTTTGTACGATAGGCAACTGTACAAATCCCATGTGCACCATAATATGTGCGTCATGATCTTGTTCAGGGAACGCCTGAAGCAACTGTCCCCCCAAGCCTCTTGCGTTCTCCACGCTGGGATCGGTTGGCTGCGGCTCCTGCGGGGGAGGCAGAATCTCGTCAATGTTCTGTATTTCCAACGCTGAATACATGCGCTTGTATGCTTCATACAAGTTGTGCATCTGTGGATTGGATTGCGCTAGTTGTAGCTCTGTCTGCGCCAGCGTCACCCGCTGTGCCATCGAGAATATGTTCGGGTCCGAAACAGGAACAATGTCTACCCGTCCATCAAAGTCCGCCGCCTTGATGTTGCGATCTACACCCGGTACTTCATACGGGTACTCAGCAGGCAGATTCTCTGAGAAGATTTTTGCAAGAAGCCGGAACTCATTCTTTTGAGCATAGTGTAGGCGTTTGTGGATAGCCGACATAACTTTCATGCCGCGTTCCAGCATGGCTACAGTCGTGCCAACCGGCATCTCTTGGTTCATGTTGCTGACCTGCTGATCAGCAATAGACACAAACCGGCGACCACCTTCTATCAGTGAACCAAGCAGTTGAGCCAACGTGCCTGATGGTTCCTTGAACGGAAGCGGAATAATTGAGTTACGGATGTCACCACCAGGTGCATCAATGTCCCTGAACTCACCAGGACTCAGCGGCTCGTCATCGTTGCGGATACGAATGCCCCGCGCCTTGAAACCAGATGGCAGGTTCGCCAACGTACCCGCATCAATCAACTGACGCAGGATACTGGTAGCTGCACGCCCCAAACCACCAATCATGTGGATCAGACCAAAGCCATAGAAGCCAAGACCCGGCAAGAATTTGTAGTGAACAAAATACTGACGCTTGCGCTTCAGTGGATCATCTGCCGCAAAGTTGCGGCGAATCGAAAGAACCTCTCCAGAGCCGTGGTCCAAGGTCACTATATACGGCAGCTTGATACCGGTAGGTTCTCCATCAGGCCCTGCATCCTCAAAGCCCTCCAGATCCATCTCTACATGCATCTCAAGAATGGTTAGAAGCTCGTCTGCGTACCCGCGCTCAACACCTTCAATTTCATCAATCTTGCTGTCCACACGACTTGGATCTTCACTATCTGAGCCAGAAGTCAGTTCAACGTCACGGTACATCCCAATGATCTGCATCTTGCGGACAGAGTTCTCTGTCATTTGCAACACATGCGTAACACGGTTTGCTGTCGCCAGATCACTAGCAGAATACGAAACAACCAAATCTTCAGCAGGAACGAACTTTGATACCGCCCGTCCCTTCAAATCATCAAAGTAAACCTTTTTAAATGTGGATCCAGAAAGTGGCAGATAAAAAAGCATCTGATCCGTGTCAGGATCAAACTCTTCCATAACCTCCGTAATCTGGTAGTTCATGAACTCCTTGACACGCTGTGCCTGAGACTCACGTTCCTGATCCTTCAAACCAATGATCTGTGTCTGTACAGGACCCCCAGCAGGCAAAAGCTCCTTGTAAGCCTGCGCCTGAAACTGCGTTACAGACTCAGAGATAAGAGGGTGCGTTACGCCAGATGCACCCTGAAAGGGCTGGGTGCGCTCCTGATACTGAATGCCCAAGAGATCCAAGCCCTTGGTGTATGCCTCCACCCACTCGCTTCTTGACTCTTTGTCATCCTCATACTGCTCACGAAGCTCACTTGATATTTCACCCAAAGTTCCGTCATCCAGAACTTCAGCCAAGTTTGCGTTGTGATCATATACCTCGGTTTCTACCTCTAGACCTTCTTCAGCGCCCATAAGCGCCTGTACGATGGCACCGCCCATACCATCGTCCATGACCTCTGCACCGCCAGCGAAATCCTCCACTTGCGGTAGCTCTATCTCCATTCCCTCTGGCGCTTCAATTCCAGAGTCAGTTAAACTGCCCATGGGTCGTGGAGGTAATGCCATCAATAATACTCCCGCTTCTTCGGATACCAGTCAGAGTTGTCGTTTTCACCCTCAAGTTCAACAAACCCACCTTGCCTAAAACGAATCAACGCCATCGTCATACTATCAACAAAGTCATCGTGTTCGCCGTTCGGAAACGCCAAACACTCCTCTATAACCTCGTCCGAAAACTTCTTTTCCGGTGCCCACACCATCCCCGCCTCAAACAGCGGAGCCACCGTGTGCATACGGGTTACCTTATCACGACCCTTGGCCGGTGTATAGTTCATTACAGGAATGCCAGCACGCCGCAGCTCATCTGTCAGAGGTGTACCCGTAGCCTTCGCTTCAACAATAATCATGTCAGGCTCCCAGTACTCGTACTCCTCACCAGCAACCTCTTTCAGCTCTGGGAAATTCCAACGACCCCTACGAGCATCCATTAAGATGATGTTGTCCGCACCCGTCTCCTCGTTCTCAAACACACCCCATGTCGTAATCGCTGAATAGTCAGCCGTCTCTTTCTTACTGAACGCCGTGTCATAAGACTGAATGATGTACTTAACTTCTGGGATCTCCTCCTTCTCCCACATGTTCCACCATTCCTTCTTGACTATAGCCCCCTCTTCAGCCGTTGGGTTTTGTTGCCATTGCGCATTCCACTTACCCACCGGCAAGGACGCTTTCACCTTCAGCAAATCATCCTTGTTCCAAAATTCTGGCCAAAGCGGGTTGTCAGACGGCATGATTGCCGGAAACTCCACAACATCCCACTCGTCAGCAAGTTGATCCGAACCTTGCATCTTCAAAACCTGACCCGTCAGATCCTTCAGACTCCAGCGCGTCATAACGATGATGATCGCACCACCCGGCTGCAAACGCTGTCTAGGACCAGAGGTGTACCACTCAAAGGCATGATCAAACGCCGTACCCGACAGCGCATCCTGCTCCGAATGCGGATCATCAATGATCAACAAATCAGCGCCACGACCAGTCATCGCAGCGCCCACCCCCGCTGCGAAATATTCCCCGCCGGCAGCCGTACCCCAGCGCCCAGCTGCCTTATCGTCCGCCTTCAATTCGGTATCAGGAAACACAGTCCTATAATCAGGTGTGGCAATCAAATCACGAACCTTACGACCAAACCTGACCGCCAGTTCTGTGTTATGTGTGGCCTGAATAATTTTAAGTTTCGGGTTGCGACCCAAAAACCATGCCGGCATCAAATATGACGCAAACTCAGATTTACTGTGACGTGGAGGCATGTTGACAATAAGACGCTTTAGCTCGCCTCGCGCTACACGCTCCAACTTCTCCGCAATAATCCGATGATGCCGGCCCTCGATGAACCCATCATATACATGATGAACAAAAGGCATAAAGTGATCCTTGGCTTCAGAGCGAACATGCAGCTTAACCTGCTGCTGCTGTAGAGCCAGAATCTCTCGTGCTACTTCCTCTGGTACGGTCTCTAGGTTCATTTTTTCGGCAGTTCAACAATCCCGCCCCGCGCAAAACCAAACGGATTAACAGCAGGCCTCAAAAATCCCATGTTTGGCGCAGTTGGCTGAAGCGTGGGCGATTGGAAAGGACTGACCGGCGTACCAATAAGTGACGGTGTTTCTGACGGGCCATACTGCCTACGACCCAAACTAAATTGCTGGTCATCCACCACATCTATCGGAACGCATTTCTGGGTTGCAGGATCTAACTCATAACCCGCCGGACATGGATCCACCTGTGTTTGTTGCGCCGCCACCGCTGTCAGGCTGTCACCGCTACCTTCAGGACGCATTGGTGGATTAACCAAATTAGAAAACGGTCCAGAATAGTCTGGATCAGGCATCCCAGAATAGGTGACCGATCCAGCCATAAGACCTTGATTGCTAAGATCCAACGTACCGCTACCCGCTGGAGCCGAAACGCTCCCCGTTGCGGGATCAATGGTTGCACCCGGCAGATTTAAAAACTCACCATACTGTGTCGCGGCTCGAGCTACGGGATCTTCTCCCGTAAAGAAACTAATACCCTTGTTGAGAACACCGGGCGTAGGAGACGGCAACGCACCGTATATATCGCCCCGTATTTGACTAGCCGTATTTGCAAGCTCTTGAGTTACCGGAATTCCGCCAATCGTAACCTGATCGCCCGTTTTAACTGGAGCCATGGGAATTGAACCAACACCCGCGACACCAGAATCTGTCATCATAGCGCCCGTAAATTGTGAAGCAAAACCGGGATCCGTGGTTGTACCCGTTCCAGCCGCCTGTAGTTGATCCGCCGCCGCCAACTGTTCAGCAGCGGACGGCCTGAACATCCGCTGAGCACCAGCCGCACGTGGTTGAGCACCAGAGGTTGCCTCCTGTAGTAGATCCGCCGAAACTAGGGTCCCCAGTTGCTCGAACCCTTCAGGCGTAAATTGGATATCTTGATCAAGAGCACCAGAGGTTGCCGCCTGTAGTTGATCCGCCGCAGTTAAATCGTCTAGACCCTCATTTAACTGTTCGGCAGGAGAAAGAGCACCAGAGGTTGCCGCCTGTAGTTGATCCGCCGCAGCTAATCTTTCTGCTGCATCTTTTCTAGCAGCATCTATCTGCCTCTGTAAGTCTTGAATTTGTCGTCCATAATTTGGACCACCATATTGCTTTTTAAAATTTCTAACGGCCTCTGTATAATCAGAACCTGCTAAATCTTTTGTTGCTTCAAATTGCCTACGATTATAGTCTTTTTGTTGTTGTTGCGCAGTAGCAAGTTGTTTCTGTAGGTCATCAACCAAACCGATGCTGGTCGTGGCAGGAGCAACGCCAGAAATAGCAGAGGGTGCTAACCTCTGTAGCTCATCAGCTACGGCCAGTTCCTGCTGAATCGCTTCTTCCTCTTCTTTGATCGCGCTTTCAACTGCTTTCGCCACAAGGCTCTTACCCGTGTCCGAAAGACCACCACTCTTGTTTACAGCTCCTTCTTGATAGCCGCCAAGAGCATTAGCCACCGCCCTTTGTCCAGCCCTCTCGCTTGCTCCAGCCGCTTTGGCTGCGTCAGCCGCTGCTACCGCAGTAGCCGTTTGCTCAGTTGTGGCTTTGTCCAGAGCATCAAAGTTTCTTCCAGGGTTACCAGCGCCGTCAGTAAAACCAACCTCTCTATCTTTTTCAGTGCTACCAGTCTTTGATCTACCATCTACACCAAAAGTAGTGCCGC
>CEOE01029538.1_pt1 | contig 10981 bp, 10 predicted proteins | sample 530211 | NCBI WGS metagenome assembly CEOE01 (sample SAMEA2619779, study PRJEB7988) | marine metagenome | isolation source: saline water (ENVO:00002010), including
CTCTGCATCCTCCGGCGAGATACCGTCGTGGTTCATCGAGACGTAGATGATCGGGATATTGACATCCGGATCCGCCTCTTTCGGAATGGTCACATAGGCGACCGCTCCGGAAATCAGGATCAGGACCAGCACCATCAGGGTGGTGCGGCTGCGGTGCAGGGCGGCGTCGATCAGAGCATGCATCGGGCGATCCTCAGCTTGCTTTGGCGGCGTCGGTGCCGACGGCGGATTCGGGAACGGCCCGCACGGTCTCGCCATCGGAGACAAATTCCTGGCCGACTGTGATCAGTTGCGCACGCTCCGGCAGGCCGGTCACGTAGGCCCAGTCCGCATCGCTGTCGAGCACATCCACCTTGTTGAAGCGGACGGTGCTGGATGCATCGACGGTCATCACCCCGAGCTGGCCATCGTCGTTCAGTGTGAAGACACCGGCCGTGAGTTTATGGGCAATAACCTCCGGGAGCGGCAGGATAACGCCGGCGGTGATGCCGAGTTCCAGGCTCATATCCGGATTGGGAACCTCGAGCTCCACCCGGAATGTCCTTGTGTCGGAATCGGCGGCAGCGGAGATGTAGCGGATGGTTCCAGTCAGATCGGTGCCATCGAGCAACTTGGCTTTACCTGGTTGTCCGACGGTGAGTTTTATCCGCTCCTGCTCGGAGACCTGGGCGACGACGAGCACCGGGTCGAGGTCATAAAGGGTCGCGACGGGATCGCCGCTTTGCAAGACATCGCCAATTTCCACATGCACATCGTCGAGCACGGCATCGAACGGTACTGAAATGGTCAGGCGCCGGATTTCCTCTTCGATGATGGCGAGTTCGGCCTTGGCTTCCTGAAGATTGGCAAAGGCTTCCGCGCGGGTGGTCTGTGCCTGAAACCCTTTGTCGGCAAGCTTGTCTGCGGCGTTGAACTGCGTCTCGCGCTGCGCGATCCGGGCTTTCGCCATCTGCCGTCTGGCTTCCCGGTCTTCCGGGTCAAAGCGGATGATCGGCGCGCCTTTCTTCACCAGATCGCCGTCTTTTGCTTTGAGCGCAACGACCTTCCCGAGGATCTGTGTTTTCAGCTCAATCTGCCGGGAAGGAGCTGTTCGCCCGGTAATGACCACGGCGGAACGATATGGCTCCGCGACGCTTTCACGGACGCGCACCGCCGCCATTTCGTGAGCCGGCGCGTTAGATTTTGTATCCGCTGCGTCCTCAGCTTCCGTTCGGGCCCCGTTTGCGAACTGGCCCGACAGAATCCATGCGCCGGTCCCGACGGCGATGACGGTGGCCAGCAGGATGGAATAATTGATTCTCATAGGACCTCGGTGGGGCTGTGTGGTTTTGGAGCGCAAGCGCGCGTTTCGGGCGATCGGTGGAACGGCGTTTTACTCAGCGGCATGGCGCGTCTCCGCATCGAGCTGGGCCAGAAGCGTGTCGCGATTGGCCCGCATATAGTCGGCGGCTGCCCGATAGATCGTACTGCCGAGGCCGCGGACGAAATTCATGCCGGGATCGGCTGCACAGTTCGGGTTGAACTCGTCGAGCTCGCATTGTTGGGAATCGTAGAATGCGATCCGCTCATCGATCAGCCGGGCGATTTTCTCCGGGGTCTGATAGCGGGCGAAGAAAATCAGGAAAAATAGATCTGAACGAACCTGGTCCGGCTCCGGCTCGATCTCACAAGCTTGGCGTAGAGCCGTCTTGCCTGCCTCGGTCAGGGAATAGACTTTCTTATCCGGGCGTCCGTCCTGCGCTTCTTCGGTAACCGTCACGAGACCTTCCCTGGCGGCGCGCGTCAGGGCTGGATAGATAGCCCCAAGCGAGGCTTTCTGAAAATGCGCGAACGGGCCTTCCGCGAACTGCTTGCGGATCTCGTAGCCGGTTGCGTCCCGTCGGCTGAGCACCGCGAGACAGAGAGTCTTTACGTCCATGAACAGGGCCAAACTATATCGGTCTGATATATAACGGACCGATATATGGGGGCTGTACCTTTAGATGGAAGGAAAAAGTTTCTGAGCCGCTTTATGATGTGAGATTACACACGTTTTGTGGCTTCAGGGTAACAGGCCCCGGCGTCAGAAGGTTTCTGTCCAGGGGCGCAGTTCGATCTCCCAGGCCCAGCTCGATCGCGGCTGGCGGTGGAATTGCAGGTAGCTTTCGGCGATGGCATCCGGATCGAGCAGTTTGTCCTCGCCCGGTTCCTGCCTTTGATCGTTCGTGGTCCGGATTCCGCCATCAATGACGAAATGACCGATATGGACATTTTGCGGATGCAGTTCGCGCGCCATTGATTGTGCAAGGCCACGCAGCCCGAATTTTCCCATCGCGAAGGGGGCCGATTGTGGGTAGCCCTTCACTCCGGCCGACGCACCGGTTAGCAGGATCGTGCCGTGTCCGGCCGTCAGCATGCGCTTCGCCGCTTGCTGAGCGACAAGGAAGGCGCCGTGACAAGTTACCGTCGTGGCGGCGAGGACCTCATCCGGATCGAGATCGACGATTGGACCACGGGCACGCTTCGAAGCATTGAAGACGACAATGTCCGGGCTGCCAAGTGCGCCATCCATCCAGGTGAACAGGTTGGCGACGCTGGTCTTGTCGGCAACATCGCAGGACTGCGTCAGGGCGCCGGTCTCCACCGCCAGTTCGGTCAGCTTGTCTATGTCACGGGCCGCCAGCGCGACTTTCATGCCGTTTGCCGAGAAAAGACGGGCAAGGGAGGCGCTGAGGCCAGCGCCGGCTCCCACGATCAGGGCTGTTTCGCTCATAGCTCATCCAAAGGTTCGGACGGTGCCGGCCGGAGAACCGCTACCGCTTCGGTCGCGATGGTCCGGGCCTGATCACCGGCCAGGGTTCGGGGAATTCACCGACCGGAACCTCGATCAGGGTCGGGCGCCCGGCGGCGAAACCTTCCTCGATCCTCTTCCGCAGCTCGGTCGGCGTGGTTGCGCGCAAGCCTAGCGCACCACAGCTCTCGGCCAGCTTCACGAAATCGGGATTGGTGAACTCGCTGCCGATCACCCGGTTGTCATAAAGCTCTATCTGCATCCGCATCACGTTGCCGTAGGCACCGTCCGCGAAGACCACGGCGACAACGTTGATGCCGTGATGCACGGCGGTGGCAAGCTCCGGCATGGTGTACATGAAGCCGCCATCGCCGTTGATCGACAGTACCTGCTTGTCCGCATGCGCAACCTGAACGCCGAGTGCGGTGGCATAACCGTAGCCGAGCGTGCCCTGATAGCCGGGCGAGACCAGCGTGCGCGGGCCGTAGGTCGGAAAACCGACGCGGGCGGCATAGGCGACTTGGGTAAATTCATCGACCAGGAAACCGTCTTCGGGCAAAGCGGCGCGGATCGCTGCCAGCCATTCCATTTGCGGGCCGATTTTTGCTTCGAATTGTGTTTGAAACTCCGCCTTCAGGGCTTCCATTTCCCCGGTGCGCGACGGCCGAGCGCGGTTATGCGCGGGGATCTTGCCGAGCAGTGCGCGGGTCGCACCCGCCGCATCGGCGACAATACCGACATCCGGTTTCGCGATGCGGGTCAATTCGGTCGGGTCGATATCGACATGGATGATGGAGAGCTGTTCATCCGTGCCCCAGGTCATACGCTCGTGCTGCAGGCGGCAACCGATGGAGATCACCACGTCGGCGTCGCCCCAGAGCCGGTTGCCTGCGGGATGGTGCAGGGAAAGCGGATGCCGGTCATCCAGCACCCCCTTGCCGTTCATGTAGGAAACCACGGGCGCCTGGAGTATTTCCGCCAACGCACGGATTTCTTCGGTCGCTTCGTAGGCACCACCGCCAACGAAGATCATCGGGGTGCGGGCCTCGCCGAGCATTCGGGCGGCTTGGTCAACCAGATCGGGATCGGGCTCCGGTGGTTCGGGGGGCGTGGTTGGCGTGATCGGGCCGACCGGACTTTTCAGGTGCAACTGATCGAGTGGCATTTCGATGCCGACCGGGCGAGGGCGTCCGCTCCAGAGCTCCCGGAAGGCCTGATCCATGGCAGCGGGGACTTCGGAGGGATGATTGATCCTGCGGGACCATTTCGTCAGCCGCTCCATCTGGCCGAGTTGATCCGGGACCTCGTGCAGCATGCCGAGGCCTCGGCCGATGGTGTTGCTCGGGATCTGTCCGGTCAACGCGAGAACACGGGCATTGCAGCCGTAGGCGGTGGAGAGCGCGGCGAAGGTGTTCATGAGGCCGGGGCCGGGGACAACCGCATAGGCGCCGACCTTGCCGGTCGATTGGGCATAGCCGAAGGCCATGTATGCCGTGCCCTGTTCGTGCCGGGCATTGATCACCCGGAGGCTGTTCCGGGCGTCATACAAGGCGTTGAACAGCCCGTCGAGCTGGATGCCGGGCAGGCCGAACACCGTGTCGATACCGTTCTCCGTCAAGGAGCGGACCAACGCCGTGCCGCCGGTCATGGAACTGGATGCGGTCATATTTCCTCCCTGTGGCCGGTGCCGGTCTATTGCCGGCATTCAGCGGCCTTATTGCGGATCAGCCTCCATTATGGATTGCCGTCCAGACCTTTTGTGGCGTCATCGGAATATCGATGTGTTTGACACCGTATCCCGCAATTGCATCGATCACCGCGTTCATGATCGGTCCTGGCCCGCCAATTGACGGCACCTCGCCGACGCCCTTGACCCCGAGCAGGCTGTTCGGAGACGGCGTGGCGGCCCATGAATGATCGATGAACGGCACGTCGTCGGCACGCGGGAACGCGTAATCCATGAGCGAGCCGGTCAATAGCTGGCCGGACTCCGGGTCATAGACACTGCCTTCCATCAGAACTTCGCCGATAGCCTGGGCAATGCCGCCGGTAACCTGTCCGAAAGCCAGGGGCTCGTTCACGATCCGCCCGAGATCATCAACACCGACGAAACGGTCGATAGCGACGTGGCCGGTCTCCGGATCGACCTCTACCTCGACCACATAGGCGCCGTTCGGGAAGGTGGTGTGCTTGCCTTCGAAGTCCATCTCACCGACGCAGCCGCCGCGCAAGCCCGGCTCCAGCGTTTCCGCCGGAATATCGCCCATGCGGGCCATCAATTCGGGGAAAGAGATCGCCTTGTCCGTGCCGGCCACCTTGAAGGACCCAGCTTCGTATTCGATGTCCTGAGCGGCGGTTTCCATGATGTGCCCGGCCAGTTTCTTGCCGTTCTCGACCATCTCGACAGCCGCCCGATGCACGGTGTTGGCCGCAATCGGCATAAGACAGGAGCCGCCGGTGCCGCCGCCGACCTGAAGATCGTCGCTGTCGCCTTGCTCGACGATAACCTGCGACGGATCGATGCCGAGGGTTTCGGCTGCGACCTGAGCCAGTGTGGTCTGGTGACCCTGGCCGGAATCCTGGGTGCCGGTGCGGACCCGGACCTTGCCGTCATCGGTCAGCTCGACCTTGCTGCGCTCGGCGGTGGAGCCGCCGGTTGCGTGCACGTGGATGCCGAAACCAATGCCGCGCTTCTTGCCGCCAGCCTCGCTTGCCGTGCGGCGCTCCGCGTAGGTCTCATAACCCGCCTTGGCGAGCGCTTTCCTGAAGATTTCGGGATAGTCGCCGCCATCGTAATCTTCGCCCATTGGCGTATGAAACGGCAGGTCCGACGGCTGCATCAGGTTTTTGGCGCGAATTTCCGCCCGGTCGAAGCCGTGCTTGTCGCAGGCATAGTCGATAAGCCGTTCCAGCGTACCCGCGCTCTCGGGCTTTCCGGCGCCGCGATAGGCGTCCGTCGGCGTGGCATTGGTGAACACGGCCTGCACCCGGTATTCGGCTGCCGTGATCTTGTAGCAACTGGTGAAGACCCGGACGGCCCCCTTGGTGACGATGGACGGGTTCACCGCATTGAGAAACGCGCCCATATCGGCCAGTGCGTCGATCCGGAAGGCGGTGATCATGCCGTCTTTTGTGAGGGCCAGCGTTGCCCGATCGAGGCGGCCACGACCCGGTGCGTCGGCAACGAAGCTTTCGGTGCGGTCCGCGATCCACTTCACCGGCCGTCCGGTCAGGCGAGCAGCGAGCAGGCAGAGGATCTGTTCCGGATAGGGCCAGATCTTCACGGCAAAACTGCCGCCAACATCGTTGGTGATGACCCGCATGTCCGTCTCGTCGACGCCGAGCGCCTCCGACATGGCGGCGCGCAGCATGACAACGCCCTGGCTCGGTGTGTGGAGTGTGTATTTGCCGGTCTCACCGTCGAATGCGCCGACGCAGCCGCGCGGCTCGACCGGTGCGACCACGGCACGGGGATGGTTGACGGTCAGTTCCACCACATGATCGGCTGCGGCAATCGCTGCATCGACATCGTTGCCATTGCCGATTCGCCAGTCGAGGCTGACATTGCGCGGCGCTTCCTCCCAGAGCTGGGGGGCGCCATCGGAGATGGCATGGGCAAGATCGGTGACCGGCTCCAGGTCCTCATAATCGATATCGACCAGCTCGGCCGCTTCGAGCGCAGCCGATACCGTTTCGGCGACAATGAAGGCAACCGGTTGGCCCGCATATTTCGCAACACCCCGCGCCAGAGCGGGACGTTCCGGCTCGACCATCGGCTTGCCATCATGCCCAATCATGGGCATGCGGGAGCGCATTGGGCCGACGCCTTCGCTTACCAGATCCTCCCCGGTGAGAACGGTGAGTACACCGGGAACGGCCCTTGCGTCGTCCACGGCAACAGAAAGAAGCCGGGCATGCGCCATGGCGGAGCGCACCACGACAGCATGTGCCGCACCCTCGGGAAACAAATCGTCCACATAGCAGCCGTGGCCGGTGAGTAGCCGGTCATCTTCGCGTCGCAACATGTTTCTTGATCTCGTTAATTCGTGGCTGGACTGTCATAATGTCACACGCAAATATACATGCGATCCAGCATTTCTTAACCCCGCAATAGTAAGGCTTGGTTGTGAGCAAAGAGAATATCGGTGACGTGACGAATGGATGATTCCAACAATAGTTCAGCGGCGATAGATGCTCTGCGGGGGCTGTTCGATCAAGCCATGTCCGAGCCGGATGCCATAAAGCGTTTCCGCATCTTGCTTGATGTCGTGGACGAAGCGCGGCATCTGCAGTCGAGGGTTAACAAGAACCTGAAAGAACACCAGAAATCGGAAACCTTTCTGGAGGTTGAGAAGCGGTTCGTGACCAAGCACGAGACCAAGCTGGACGCTCTCGCTCAAGGCTTTTTCAATTGCTATGCGACGCCGGGAAAAGCACGCGCGGCCCTGGACCAGCTTTGTGACAGTTACGATAGCCAGTATGTCCTCGACGTGGTTGCTCTTGGTGTCTGGCGGCTCTCGAAGCCGCTCGGGTTCGATTTGTTTGGAATCAAGAGTGAAGCCCGCCAAATGGCCGAGGCCTATTATGATAAAAACCTGCATCCGGCGCTCGAGAAGGCCATCCCGGACCATGGAGATTACCTGAAGCTCAAGCGCCTTAATGTGGAAGAGCGCCATGAAAAAGTTCTGCAGGATATCGAGATGTGCCGGGTAGCGGCCGCAACGGTTGAAGTGTCTCTGAAAAAATTCAGGGACCAGTTTGCAACCGAGGCGAAATCAATGTCGGAGGCGGATGTCGAAAAGCTTTCGCCAGCTGAGGCGGTCGAACGGGTGCAGGCACTCCCGCCGAAGATGCAGGAAGCTATTTTCGAAGCTCAAAAAGAGGCCCTAGCCGAGAAACTCCGCAACACGCACTAGCCTTGATGTCTGCCCTGGGTGAATTCCTGGACCCGGTCGAGAGGAACTTCGACCGGCAGGTCCAGGAGCATGAAAGACAGGGTCTTGCCGTGTAGGTCCAGGTTGAGCGTACTGTTCACACCGCCTTCCAGCGCATCGTCGATAACGAAATTCAATGCCGGAAGATTGGGCAGCTCATAGCGTGTCACCGCGCTCGCTCCCTTGTGGCCGAAGAGTGCGAGGACCCGCTCTTCGGTAACCTGCTCCAGTAGCAGGGAGTAGGCGGCTTCCGAATAGGGAATGACACTGATGTTGGAGCGGTTTCCCTTGTCGCCGCTACGCCCGTGCGCGATGTCGTGCAGGCGAAGGCGGAGGGTGTCGAGGATCACGGTCATGCGCCGGCTCCGAGAAACTGAACGCTGGGCGAGAGCCTGTTCCTGTCGACCAGGATCGAGGCGGTGTGGATTTGAGCCGTGATGTTGCGCCGGAAGCCGCCGCCGCCGGCCGGGCCGGAGCAATAGAGGCTCAGCACCTCGTCGGCGAGATCCTCGGCAACCTCCCGGGAATGGCAGGAGACAGCGGCCCGGACGCGATAATCGCCATTTGGAGCAGGTCGTCCCGCGCCGGGATAGGGTGCCGTGCCGCCATCGAACGTGCTGGACGTGCCAATGATGTCGAAGCGGTATTCGGCATTGCTCCCGCGCTCGCGGGCCCGGTCGCTCAGGACTTCCCGGGCAAGCTCCGCCCGGGCCAGAGCATTGGGTCCTGCGTAACTGATCTCCGCCTCGCCGAGCCATCCGCCGTCGAAACTGATCGTGGTCTTCAGCGTATCCGGCCGGGCTTTGCCGCGTGCGCCGGAGACGGCGACAACATTCTCCTCCGCTTGCGCGACGGACACTCCGGTGATGTCGAGCACGACGTCCGCCGTCAGATAGGCGGAAGGATCGTGCATCTCGTAGAGGATCTGCTCCTTGACGGTCGCCGGTGTCACGCAGCCGCCTGTATTGTCAGCCTTGCCGACCCGGATTGCGCCATCCTTTGAGATAGTGGCGATGGGAAAACCGACATGGGCAAGGTCCGGCACGTCCTTGAAGCCGGGGTCGGCGAAATAAGCGCCTGTTACCTGGGCGCCGCATTCCAGCAGATGCCCGGCCAGTGTTCCGGCCGCGAGTGCATCCCAGTCCTCTTCCGTCCAGCCAAACTCATGGATCAGCGGGCCGAGCACCAGGGCCGGGTCCGTGGTTCGTCCGACGACCACGATATCCGCGCCGCCGGCCAATGCTTCGGCGATCGGGCGGGCGCCGATATAGGTGTTGGCGGCGACGATCCCGTCACCGATGGGCAGACCTTCGATGGTCTTGTGCGCGCGGATCTCTTGTTCGTCCATCACCGTCAGCAGATCGTCGCCGGCGACGACCGCAATGCGCGGTGTACGGCAGCCGATCTCCTCGGCGATCTCCAGAATGCGCCTTGCACCGCCCGCGGGATTTGCGGCACCGAAGTTGGAGACGATGCGGATGTTGTTCGCCAGGCAACGCTCCAGAACCGGCCGGACATAGGCTTCGAGGAACGGTGAGTATCCGCGCTCCGGGTCGCGCTGTTTCTGCTTCTGGGCAAGCGCCAGGGTGCGTTCCGCAAGTGTTTCAAAGATAAGATATTTTGGGCCGTCACGGGTGGCGAGCGTATCAGCCACGGGGCCGCCGGCATCTTTCCTGTCGCCGGCAAAGCCGGCGCCACAGCCGATATGGACGAGATCTTTGGTCATCAGTCTTTCGCTTGGCAGGGTGGGAGGCAGACTGTAGCGTCTGGCGGGCGAATTTTACCAGCCCTCAAATCAACCAGTGCGGGGAGAGCGGCGATGCCGGGACGCGCAGATCGCGTCAAAGAGAGTGCCGCCGCAGGTCCATTTCGCGATTTCCCCGAGCAGGGTGCGGTGGTTGTTTTCGATCTTGAAATCACGGCCTGGGAAGGCTCGCTTGCGCGGAACTGGAGCGGTGACGGCGAATTCATGGAAGTCGTCCAGATTGGAGCGGTGAAGCTCGATGCAACCATGCCGATGGCGGAGCTGGCGAGCTTTGAGGTTTTGGTGATGCCGGAGAAAAACCCGGTGCTCTCCGACTATTTCATCGAACTGACCGGGATCAGCAACGCGGATCTGATCAGCGACGGCATGCCATTCGAGGAAGCCCTGACCGGGTTTGCCCATTTTATCGGTGATGCCGGTCTCGTTGTGTCGAACGGAAGCGACTGGTGCGATCTTGTGCAGAATGCGGTTTGGGCCGGTACGGCATGGCCGTTCAAGGACGACCTTTTCACTAATATACGTCCGCGCATTGCCGAGGAGTTGGGGCTGCCAGAGAGCCAGACCGTGAGCTCGACCTTGCCTCAGCATCTCGGGCATACGGCTATGCCGGGCGCCCATACTGGGCTCGGCGACTCACGCGCGATTGCTCTCGCTGTTCGGGATCTCAGGTCTCAGGGGCGACTCTGATCTGAATTGAAGGGGCTTGTTCGCCCTCTGAATTCTTTCACCTGAGCTCAGCGGGCGCATATTGTTTGAAAGCAATCTGCATGAGACTGATTGGAGCAGATGATGAGTTCGGATAATTTCGAGTTGGGTGGCGGTTCTGTCAATGCGGACGAGATAGGCCGGATCGGGCTGTTTCTGGACCTCGGGGAAGAAGAGCGCGCGGCCATCGCCGCTCTTTGCCGCAAGCGCCGGTTCGCGGCGGGCGAGGTCATTATCGCCAGAGAGGGCGAAGACCGCGACCACGACGTCTATTTCATGCTGGAAGGCTCTGCCGACGTCCAGAATCACACGATTATCGGCGATGCTCTGAGGCTCGACCGGCTTGGCGCCGGCGCTTATTTCGGCGAGCTTTCGGCACTGGATGGTGGTTCCCGGTCTGCCGAGGTTCGGGCGACGGACGATTGTATCGTCGCGGCAATGTCACCGAGCGATTTCCGCAGCATGCTGTCGGAGTATCCCTCGGTGCTGGTGTTGATACTGCACAATCTGGCTCAGATGATCCGCAGTTCGAACCTTACGGTTCTGCAGCACGCAACCATCTAAAGGCCAGTATCGGGCCAAGGAGGAGCTTCAGGCCTCGTCTTCGGCGGTATCGTCGTCGCGGCGACCGTCTGCCGAGCGTGTAAGGCGTCCCATCAGTTGCTCAAGTGCAGCATGCAGGTTGCGCACGCCCGAGCGGGACATGATCATGCGGGATACGACGGCATGCTCGACTTGGGATCCGTCGATATTGAACCGTGTGTTCACCAGATTGATCCGAACAACACCGTCCCGCACCATGGCGCC
>CEOE01021764.1_pt1 | contig 10894 bp, 9 predicted proteins | sample 530211 | NCBI WGS metagenome assembly CEOE01 (sample SAMEA2619779, study PRJEB7988) | marine metagenome | isolation source: saline water (ENVO:00002010), including
GCTTCTATAAGCTTTACACACTCCTCGACGACATCCCCATGCTCTCCTATTCCTACTGAATTGTCTAAGTAGTTATCTAAATTTATTGCAGCCTTCTTTCTCTCATAAGCGAAATAAGTACCTGCACCGTCTAAAAGAGCTTTTTTCCATTCAGTTCTATTCATGCTAAAAAACCACGGTCTATAGTATATACTAATTGATTATTAGTTCTAATACATTCAATGTCCTCTGCAACCTTAATTACTTTCATAGCTTGTTTATGAATGTCTCTTATATCTGCAGTTTCATCACACTGCATTGTTTCTGATCGCTTCTCATCTGTGTACACGTCTTTAATTAAGATATCGTATATTTTCATTCTATTCAATAATTAGCTTATTATATTCTAATTTGCAAGTTATTTTTTTAGGTTTAACATCCCGGTCTATTAATATTGTAGCAACTTCACATTCTATGTGTTTTTCGAAAAATCTACGTAAGAATCTAGCTCCATATTTTCTAGAATATCCATGCTCAGATATATACTTACGTGCTTCTTCTGTTAGTACAAATTTAATTTTATGAACATTTCTTAATTTATCAATAAATTTTTTATTCAAGATATCTACAAGGTTGTAAATATCACTATCCGTGAGATGATTGAATTGTACGATCTCATCTAAACGATTTAAAAACTCAGGTTTAAAGTACGACTTTAAACTATTTTCAATATCTATGGTACTTGAAGGAGTTGTTGATGAAAACCCAATACTAGATTTATCTAAAGTGTCAGACCCAATATTACTAGTAAATGCTAATATAGTATTTTTAAAATTTATCTTTATACCAGTACCATCTGTCAAATCTCCCTTATCTAATACTTGTAAAAAAATATTCATAACATCAGGGTGAGCCTTTTCTACTTCATCTAATAAAACTAAACTATATGGCTTCTCCTTTACAAAATCTCCTAATATACAACGATCACCATACCCAACATAACCAGGAGGGGACCCTATGAGTTTACTGACAGAGTGTTTATCCATAAACTCAGACATATCAATCTTAAGAAAATTAGATTTATTGTGGAATAATTCCTGACTTATAAGTTCGCATAAATAAGTTTTACCAACACCTGTAGGACCTAAGAATAAAAAACTAGCTAAAGGTCTAGATGGATCTTGTAATCCTGTCTTTACCCTTTTAAAATGATTCATAATACATTCTATAGCGACAGATTGAGAAACATAGCTTTCAATCAGTCGCTGTCTTACTTGATCTAAACTAGGAAGAGCTCCATTAATATCAGATACAGGTATACCAGTTTTTTTAAAAATAAGTTGTTTTAAAATATTATTATCAACTGTTTTTATAACCTTACTTGTTTTTTGTTGAATATTATCTGATATTTTATATTGCTGTTGTTTCTCTTTTATTTTTGTAGCGGCATCAAATTTATAATTTTTAACTAAATCTATTTTTTGATTTTCTAAATCTTCTAAAATTCTTTGATTTTTAATTTTTTGCTCATCTATATTTTGATTCCGTATCTTTACGTATGCGCCACATTCATCGAGTAGATTTATAGCCGAAGTAGGTTGAGATCTATCTGTTAGATATCTACTACTTAAATTAATAGAATACTCTAAAACTTCTTTTTTGTATTTAACATTATGGAACTCTTCATATGCTCTTATATTATTGTTTACTATATATAAAGTCTCGTCATAATCTGTAGGTTTGATATTTATAACTTCAAAATTAGAAACAATATATGAAATTCTTTCTATATACTTCTTGTAGTTATCTGAATCACATATACCTATAAAGTTAATATCATCCATATCGAATAGCTCGCAGAAATATTCTTCTATATTAGATGTACCTTCAATACGAGTAATCAATGATATATCATTTATAAATACTATTATATCAGGATTTTTTTTAAGATAAGATTGTATAATATCCATCCTACCTTCAAAGTCTCCTCTATACTTTGTACCGCTAATAAGAGATTTTAATTTTATCTCTAGAATTTTTTTGTTACAAATTTCCTCAGGGGCTTGTTTTTTTATAATTCTCCGAGCTAACTCATAAACTATACCCTTCTTACCTACTCCTGGGTCACCTGTAATAATTATATTGGTATTATGTTTTTTACCCAACGTAAGAAACATATTATTATAATCTATATCTCTTACAAATTTTGTAGTAATAACACCACTCTTAATATTTTCAGTTATATCTTCTAAAAAGGGAGAAATAGCCTCTGGTAAGTCTATGGATAACTCTTCATCTATTTCTTGGCCAAATTCCTTTTTAATAACAGATTTTACACTCTCGAAATCCAATCCATACTCTGACAATATACTTACAGCAACACCGTCATTCTCATACAATAAACTTAAAAATAAATGTATAATTTCAACATTATTTTTATTGAGTTTTTGAGCTATACCTTTAGAGAATTCTATAATTTTTACCACGCGTGGGGTATAGTCCATCGCAGGAGATAGTTTTTGTGTTTTATTTATTTGATCTATACTTAATATAGATATAACAACTTCATTTATATGGTTAGTACTTACATTAAGCTTAGAAAATGTGTCATTAAGTATGACATCATTACTCTCTATAAGACCTATAAGTAAATGCTCTGTACCAACATTTTTACTATTAAATTTTGTTGCATATTTTTTTGCTATAGTAAGTGCCGCTTGAGCGTTTTTGCTAAATTTCATTTCCCTTATTTAATCTTTTTCTTTTAAGATAAAGCATTGTCCCTTTTATATTTCTTTTTAGCAAGAAAATTATCTTATTATTTTCTTTAATCTCTTCAAATGTAATATTATCAAATCCTGCTTTATTCTTATATTTTCTTATAAAAAATAAAACTAATTTTTTAGTTAATTTGTATCTAGATAAAGGATCTATTGTATTATAAGATAGAATCATTTCATCAGGAATAATTAAATTATTAAAATCATTTATAATATTAACTATAGTACTAAAAACCTCTATAGAGGTATTATCATTATAATTTTGTATATTATAACTATTTTTTGTAATATTTTTATATATTAACTCACATTTACCTGCTTCAATATATTCAAATACTACTTCATATTTTATATCGGTAGATGTTGTAAAGGTATAAACTATATCTCTACCTCTTTTTGATATAATATATTTTCGGTTCTTATTAAACATCACTACCTAAGAATGTACCTGTATTTATATCATTAGCTTTTGTATTCCAGTTTAGAGCTCCTGACAGAATCTCTCCTACAGTTCCCCCTTCTCCGCGAAAAGCTAACGCTGAAACATCTGCGTTCCATGTATATACTCTACCTACATAATCATCAGGAATATCATCTCCACCTCCAGGTTGACCTAGGTTACCACCATCTGCTCCTGACATAACTTTATAGAAAGTAGAACTACCAGCAGGTGCTGGGAGATTTATTGTACCTCCAGCTCCTCCACTACTCTGGGATCCATCAGAACCATTATTAACAAAATTTCCTACTCCGGTGTATTTAGATCCTCCTGTACCAAAACCATTAGAACCTATTCCAGCTCCTCCACCTCCACCAGATGAGGCTGATAATGGATTCCATTCAGGCATATTATTAGCAGTTATGGGGAGAACACCAGCTCCACCACCGCCAGCTCCACCGTATATATACCCACTATTTTCTACAGAAAAATAATCAAAAGCACTTAGTGTTATAGCTGGGCCGCCATCTTGGCCATCAATTAAAAAATTATCACTACTATCTACAAGGCCGTTTATAGTAATACTATTAGTATTAGTTAAATCTGTACCAGTGGTGCTATCCCACTGAATACCTGAACCACCAGCGCCACCTTTACCCACAATATAAGTATTAGCTGGTACAACTATATGTAATATACTACCTGGTTTAAATGGTTCAGTATATGTACCTGCATCTAAATATATAGCTCCTTTATTTACATCAGTACTATATACTGTAAGGGGATCAGTGAAAGTGCTACTATCGATAGTCAACCTTGCACTTATAGGATATGTTGTACTTACATTTTGATATGTACTGTCAGCTGAAAGTACATCCCATATATTAAAATTAGTACCTGGATTAATGCTATAAACACTACTATTCAAATTAAGATCTATAGGTTCTAACTTTTCTAATATTGTTATTCTCTGTTGTTTGTTACTTAACTTACTACTATCATCAGGGTTACTTAAATTAATACTAAATATTTCACCGCTATCTTCTGCATCTCTTGTAGCACTAATACTAAGAAATATTGAACTTACTCCAGGTTGAAATACTAACGTACCAGTACTATGAACAGATAAGGCTGATACCTGACTATTACCTAAACCCATAAAGTCAGATGCTGGGTTTCCATTATAATTACCATTACTTCCAATAATTTGGAAATCACTATCTGAAGTAGTAATATTGGTTGTAAAAATATTACAACTAATCTCATCAAAAAATGTATTATATGCCGCATTAGTTCTAATAACTGCGAATGTAGAACTATTACTTTCTTGCACAGTACTAGGATTTGTAGCGGAAAGGGATATAACGTATTCTGCTGAGGATGGTTTTACTGTTGTAGTTCTTATATAATTATTTTGATCAATAACTGCGCCTGAATTAGGATCAAATATAATAGTGTCAAACGTTCTATTATTACCTGTTTTAAAAGATTCAGTGTAAAATACAGCTGATAAACTACTAATTCCTTTATCAAAACTAAAAGTAACTGGTTTATCTTCTAAAACAAAACCATCTATAACAGTCGTGAGAGTTCCAACTCCAGTTGTATTATATAATTTAAAGTTCGCTACACCTTGTGTAGTATCTCGTGTAATATTATATACTACTGGAGAACCTGCTGTTACTGTTTGGTTCAAAGTTACAAACTGTATTTTTTGTTTTTTAACAACATCTTTTTTTGATTCTAATACCTCACTAATATTAGTTGGTGGATTTGTGTTTAAAAACGTTTCTTTTAATATATTAAATAAATCTTCTTGTTGCTCATATAGCTTTAATATAGGTCTATTAATTATATCAGTGAGTAGTGGTTCATTTAATCCTATATAGAAGTCATTTGTTATATTGAAACTAGAAGGTAATGCAAAAGTAGATTCTATAACAGTACTAATAATTGGGGTTCTGGAGTCCGAATATTTACCATAAACTTTTTTATGTATATTCTCAAAAAATGAACTATGATTATAAATTATTTTTTCTGTTGTTTTATTAAATGTTACAGAGTTTACTACTTCTTGAGGATTAATTTTTATATTATCTAATGTGAAATAATTAGATAGACAGTTATTGTGATATAATTTTCTATTAGTATTGTCATCCTTAACTACACTATATTTAGTTTTTCCGGAACTTAAATGACTAGTAAACACTAAGTTATCTACTCCAGATATTGATTCAACATCTAAACTATTAATTTGTTCAAAAGATGAACTATTAATACTTATATTTGTAAAGAAATTTATAGGTTTATTTAAATTTGTCTTATAGAACTTTATTATATTTTTATTTGTTATAATATATAATATATTTTTATTAGATTTCGACGCAACTATCTTTTTAAAGTTTCTCTGTTCATTGTATACTGAATCAAACTTACTACTGTAACCTCCAAAAGGATTATAAGTCTGTTTATTTTTAAAATCAACTGTATATGTTGTTATAGTACCATTTTTTGTTAATACGAATATCTTACCTGTTGATGATATATCTGATTCTCTATCAATAGTTATACTTATCGGTTTATTATTAATATCTTTTAAAAATAAATCTTTATCAACTAAGTCTCTAACAAAATTAAAATTAAGATCATAAACCTTAATGGAAAAATTACCATTATCTAAAACATATATTTCATTATTATATATTTTTATACTCTCGGGGTTTGTAAGCTTATTTTTGCGGGTAGTTTTACCCTTACCACCTACCGCCTTTACAAGATATCTTCCTGGGTGAGTCGTATCGTTTATACCTGTTCGTGATATAGCTGGGTCAGAGTATAATAATCCCGATATATCAAACTTATAAAGAGAGTTCGTACCACTATCCAATATAAATAGAAAGTCACCGCTTACATCTACTGACTTAATATTACTAAACTCAAAACTTTTATTAAATTCTGCTTGTTGCCCAGTAAGTAAACCTGTTATACTAGTATAGTCATTATTGGTCTTAAAAATATAACTATTATCTCTACCATAACTTATAATTAAATTGTTAGTTGAGTTGGGAAATTTAGTTATATTGATCTCGTTTATTGTAGAAAGAGTAGCAGTACCTGATGCAGTTGTGTTTAAACTACCTAGAGAGCTAGAATAACTACTATTGAAGTTATAACTACCTACAGCTGAAGTTGGAGATGTCGCTGTAAAAATTTCAGCATTTGCAATTAAGAATAACCAGTTAAAATAAAGTTTATTAATTACGTCATTATAAACTTCACCTAAAAGGTAATCATTATGACTAATTTTTATATCATCTATAGAATAAGGTAAAGTATTATATGCAGTATCGAACTTTTCTAATACCCTGTCTCTTGAATATGCTGCGGTAACTTCTGAATAAACACTGCTCATATTGAAATATTTATATTCATATCTAATCTCTTACCTATAACACCAGAAATATCATTTTCTTTTAGATATTTATAAGCGGCACTAATAGTATCAAATTTAGTAACTTCAGCATCATTATTCAGGAAAAATTGACCTTCTAATGTCTCAAGAGTTTTATTTTTTTCATCAAATATATATTTTACATTAGACATTGATAAGTATTTATATGTCCAGTTTAAGAAAAACAGACAAAACGGAATATGTAGAACAAACAATAACTGCAGATTATATACTTAAACTATATGAAAAGGGAACAAAAATATCCGATAGAAAAGACAAAAAGGTTTTTTTACAAGATATAAAAAAACTTATTCCATACTTAGGTAAGAAAGTACTTTTAGAATTATAAATTACCTTAATCTAATACCCAGCATTTTAAAAGCGCTGGTTGCATCTCTACCGCCTAAGTGTAGTTCAAGAGTCTGATCACTGGTGGTATAAGAATTTGGTATATAAATAAGGCCGCCATAGTTTCTACTGTCCATTCGACCTTTATTTGTACTTCTTAAGTCCCACATTAATACTACATTGGTATTTAATGCAGCATTTTTATAACCAAAAAAGCCTGCATCAGTCTCTGCATTAACACCATGCCATTGACATATAAAATCACCTATATCACTCCATGCAATATCAGTTCTACCAATCATAGCGTGAACTGCAGTAATATTCACAGTGATTTTTCTATATTTAGCAGCGAGCTGGGATGCAGGATCGTCCACATCACTGGAGCCCCAACCATTATAATCATTAAAGTTACCAGTATTTATGGTAGTAGTACCAATTCCAACAGAAGCTGGTTTACTATAAATACCAGTGTCTTCGATCACGGTACCGTTCCAATTTAATTCTAAATCCTGACCAGCTGCACTACACGGTAAAAAACTTGAATTGTTAATACCCAGTCTATATATAGAACTAACTGCAGTAACCTCTGATGTCGCAGTTATACCTAATGGGTATATAACATCACCAGTCAATAGAGTTGGATCTTGTGCAGCTTTAGCTACTCCAGATAGAGTAACTGAGCTCAGAGATGTAACATGATCACTAAATGTTAGTTCTCCAGATATATCCCCTCCATGGATTTTATCTCCTGCAATACTATTATCAGGTATATCTAGATGAGATACTGGTATACCTGAATTAGCTACAGTCCATGTTAAAGAACCTGTTCCACCATCTCTTGCGGATAATACATATAAAGTACCAAAAGTAGAAGCAGGTGTTGAAGTAACATTTAGTGAGGAATCACCAGAAACATGAGCATTAAATGAACTCACATTGTATGTACTAGCAGGTACAAAGGCCATATCACCAATCTCAGCTCGACCGTCAGCGGAAACAGCTGTAAGTGTAGATACCACAGAAAAGGGGTCTGATGTAGGGTTAACAGCTGATGCGGTGGGTAAAAGAAAGACTGTAGTTCCTAAGGAATTACCACCTAAAGTACTACCATCTCCTACGAACACACGAGTACCATCTGTGGAATAGCCTAATTCAGCTTCGCAAAGCTCTGTACCTAACCGACTTGCATCAGTCCCTCTACGTAGAAAAATTCTTGCTTTCTTTATTTCAGCCATATAATAATATTTATCTTAATATAAATAATTACAATGAAAGAGGGTGAAAATTTTTACGTTACTACAAAAGAAAGACAGGGCTTTATAGTAATTGAGGTGAGAGATGCTAAAACTAGTAGTATTAAAAAAACATATACTAACTCTGGTAAGATAATTGTACCACCTTCAGTATCAGGATTAAATTTATTCTATACCTACAAGAATGGGGTTGTAACTAAGTCTGTAAATATAAACTTAAAGACAAATAAAAAGACTGAACGAATAGTTAGCTAATTTCCTCTGCTTGTTTACTTTCATGTATCACAGGTATTGCACTAGCTCTTTCTAATTGACCTGTAGCTTGACCAACTTTACGCACATCATCTTTACTTTTCATTAACTTAAGAGGTATATTCTTGAATGGATGAGTATGAGCATATATTTTAACAAGATTTGTAGATGAACCTGTAACTGAAATAGTGTTTTCACTATGATTGTGAACTCCTGAAATAGTACCAGCGACTAGTTCCCCGTACAGTATAACAGGCTCGGTTTCTTGTATCTCAACCGGGGCAGTAATATGCTGTACACTCAACTCCCCTTCAACATGCATTGAACCTCCTATAACAACATTTTGATTCACACCTAAATTACCATCTACAACAACTTGTTTTTTATTTTTATTACGCAATAAAAGCATTTCAGCTGCAATATTAATAACCTTAGCATCAATATTTATCTCCTCATCTGCAACAATATTTGTTTGCTGTCCGGTTACATTAGTAATAGAACCACCTATATCAACCCCACCAAGTGTTTTAATAGATATACCTCCAGCTCCGACTTGCACGTTCCATTTATTGTTTATATTTTGTACATGAGTACCACCTGGTAAATTATCAACATGAACATACTCTATAAGAGCTCTCTCTTTTTGGGTAGCTACAACACCCTTAGGGAATACTGCTATTTCATTCATGTCTATTTTGCCTATACTATCTACACGTATAGAAGGAAAATCATTTAATACTAAACCGATATTTTCGATTTTATTTTTAGTTATAGAGACAATTTCATTACCACCACTACCCATTTGTTTCTCTAGTTCTAATAAATCCTCGTTAATAGTTTTAAGTCTATCTATAACCAAAGCTTGTTTATCTTCTACAACCCAGTCTCCATTTAATGTACTAGGGCTCTTACCAGTACCCCCACAAACAGGGCATGGACTGCTTCCTAGAAAGTCTTTCTTTGACGATACACTTATAATATCTGATGAAAGATTATCATAAGAAGAACTTACATTAGCAAAATTAAAAGATAGTTTGTCATGATTATATACTTGTGTGCCCCCTGTACTTGTAAAACTATACTTATTCTCCCAAATGGTAGGCTTATATGAAGCAGTACATAGAGGGCAATCACCAAATGAACCAGATCGTTGTTGATTAGCACTAGTCTTTTTAAAAAATCCCTCTTCTATAGGTATTGTTGTTGCTCTCTTTATATCAAACAATTGTTTAGCGTCAGCAATACTATCAAGTAATGATTTATATTGGGAAAAAATGTCGTAGTTTAAGTTACCAACTTTGTGGTAATTATCTCCATTAATAATATAATCTAAGTCACCACCGATATAAACCCCTTTATGTCCCTTAACGGTAAGAAATTGATCATTTTGTACTAGCTTTTGATCATTATTAACAGCAAATTCTGTATTTACGTAATTGCTAAACTCTTTAAAGGAACCACTATAGTGAGTTAATTTAAGTATTTCTCTATTATCAGTATTAACAATCTCGAGTGTGCCACCTTTTTGATTAATAACATACTTATTACGATATGTAACAGTGTTATGATCGTAACTATCTTGTATACTTGCTGTTTTGTTTTCATACGACCCGGGATAGTCTAATCCAGGGTCATTAGAATTATCATAAATTGACTTCCAGTCTTCCTGACCATAACTTGTTGCAAAGTATACTGGTGACATTGGGTCTCCATCCTCAAAAAAGACCCAAACATGACTACCTACATTAGGTACACCAAAAGATCCCTTTGCTGAATTACTATAAGAAGTAGGAGTGTAGTTAAAACCATACTTGTTTGCATTTTCAAAAGGAATATCCCCAGCATTAACAAATGCATCTGATACTTTAAGGTCTTCAACTTCATACTTTCGCGCAGGCTTTTCTCCTATACCATCGTTGTTTAATCCATATTTTGTTTTAACGAAATCTTCTTTGTATTCTAGATCATCTCTATTGTTACTATCAGAAATAGTACCTATCTCATCAAACGAATTATATCTACCAGAACTACTTGCTCCATTTAACGGAGCAGCACAGACTGACCAAGGTAAAATTGTTTTTAAATCTTCAAGTATATCTGAAATATCACTGTTTATATTTTTACCAATGAACTTAAAACTTTTGTCCTCATTGTTGGAATCCCATTTTTGATATACTGAAGGACTAATATGAGGTACCCATATCTTTATTTTCCCTGCTTTTTCAGGATCATTGTTCTGTACAACAATACCTAAATAGTTACCATAATACTTTTTGGTATTTTTAAAACTACTTGTCTTACTTGCGTTAATATATGATTCTTGAGGCATAATATTTTAGAAAGGCGCTACTGGTAAATTAGGGTCATTAAGTATTTCTTCTACTGTCCTACC
>CEOE01007023.1_pt1 | contig 10882 bp, 10 predicted proteins | sample 530211 | NCBI WGS metagenome assembly CEOE01 (sample SAMEA2619779, study PRJEB7988) | marine metagenome | isolation source: saline water (ENVO:00002010), including
GTTGACCTGGGTCTGCTGATAAATCTCGGCACCATGCATCCGCGCGCCCTTGGCCAGCGCCATGGTGAGGTCGACCGGCGCTATATGGCCGTCGGACGGATGCCAGAGCGCGCCGACAAGATCGTCCGTCGTCGCCAGCGGCCAAAGCTTCTTGATCTCGTCGACACCGATCAGGTGCGCCTCGACGCCAATGGTCTCCGCCGTGCACTGATAGTTCCGGTATTCGTCCATGCGCTCCCGGTTGGTGGCGAGGCGCAGGTTGCCGGTCTGGTGGAAGCTGACGGCCTGACCGGTTTCTTCCTCGAGCTTCTTGTAAAGCTCGACCGAGTACTGGTGCAGCTGGCCGACGCTGTAGCTCATATTGAACAAAGGCAGCAGACCCGCCGCATGCCACGTCGAGCCCGCCGTCAATTCGGTACGTTCAAGCAGAACGACGTCGCTCCAGCCTTTCTTGGCGAGGTGATAGAGGGTGCTGACCCCGACCACACCACCGCCGATCACCACTGCCCGTGCCTGCGTCTTCATTTGCCCATACCCCCGTAAACCGGACCACCGGTTGAATTTCGTTACCGAAACAGAGATGGCACCATTTCATCGCACGCAATTCACGAAAAGCGACCGGGTGATGTCGGATTCGGAACGTTGGGAATCCCTACAATTCGGCGGATTGCGTCCATATTGACGCGAGCGCTTTGACAAGTGGGAACGAGCATGTTTAGGGTTGTTACCAGATCGTGAAAACACGACAGCAAGCCGGTCAGCGAGAGGAATGCGCGACCGCAAGGGCAGAACAGGGGCGCAAAATCAATGGCAAACGGCAACCAGCCGTTCGTTCAGTTTAAGAACGTTCAAAAAACCTATGACGGTGAGATTCTCGTCGTCAAAGACCTTAATCTAGACATCGCGGATGGCGAGTTCCTGACCATGCTGGGTCCGTCCGGCTCGGGCAAGACGACCTGCCTGATGATGCTGGCTGGCTTCGAGACGGCAACCCACGGCGAGATCCTGCTCGACAGCAAGCCGATCAATCGGATCGCGCCGCACAAGCGCGGGATCGGCATGGTTTTCCAGAATTACGCGCTGTTCCCGCATATGACAATTGCCGAGAACCTGAGCTTCCCCCTGGAAGTTCGCAAAATGAGCAAGCCGGATCGTGAGGCGAAGGTAGCCCGCGCATTGGACATGGTGAAAATGTCCGACTTTGGGGGACGTCGCCCGGCTCAGCTGTCCGGCGGGCAACAACAACGGGTTGCCCTTGCAAGAGCCTTGGTCTTCGAGCCGCAACTGGTGCTGATGGACGAACCGCTAGGCGCGCTCGACAAGCAGCTGCGCGAGCACATGCAATTCGAAATCACCAATCTCGCGCACGATCTGGGGATCACCACGGTCTACGTGACCCATGACCAGACGGAAGCGCTGACAATGTCGGACCGTGTCGCGGTCTTTAACGATGGCAAGATCCAGCAACTGGCGAAACCGGCCGATCTTTATGAACGCCCGGAGAACGCTTTCGTTGCCCAGTTCATCGGCGAGAACAACACACTCGAAGGTGTGGTCAAATCGATCAGCGGCGAGACATGTGTTGTCTCGCTTGACGACGGTAGCGAGATCGACGCCATGCCCGTCAACGTCAACCAGCCGGGAGAGCGAACGCGCGTGTCAATCCGGCCGGAGCGCGTGGAATTCAATAAGGACCGGTTGCACCCAGACGCACATACGCTGAAGGCGACGGTCAAAGAATTCTACTATATGGGCGACATCTTCAGATTCCGCCTTTCCGTGGCAGGCAATGACGAATTCATCGTCAAGGCACGTAATGCGCCTGATGCGGTTCGCTTGAAACCCGGAGAAGAGATTGAGATCGGATGGCTCCCGGAAGACTGCCGGGCGCTTGATGCGTGATTAGCGAATAGCTGGCGCATTTTCAGGGTACAGGGGGTGGGGCCAAGGCCCGTGGCGCCGACCCTCTTGTTCAAGATAACGGGCGAAGAACAGGAGTAGCTATGAAATTCGCCAACATTTTGGTCGCCACAACGGCGTTTGGCCTGGCGGTTGGCACCGCCTATGCCGCAGATATGTCCAATGACATGACCCTCGTGAGTTGGGGGGGGGCCTATCAGACATCACAGCAAAACGCCTATACCAAACCTTACATGGCCAATAATCCGGGCGTGAATGTGGTCTGGGACGAGAGCTCCGCAGAAGCTGTCGCCAAGCTGCGTGCCATGAATGAAGCAGGTAATGTCACCTGGGATCTCGTGGATGTCGTCGCGTCGGATGCCATTCGCCTTTGCGACGAAGGCCTGGCAATGGAGATCGACGCGGACACCGACCTGGCAGCAGCCCCGGACGGCAAGCCGGCCTCGGAAGATTTCGGAGATTTGCTGGTCAGCGACTGCTTCATCCCGCAGATCGTCTATTCAACGACCTTCGGCTATCGCACGGACCTCGTTGGCAGCACCCCGCCGACCGATATTTGCGCCGTCTTCGATCTTGAGGCGTATCCGGGCAAGCGGGCCCTTGAGAAGCGGCCGATCAACAACATGGAATGGGCGTTGCTCTGCGACGGTGTAGCGAAGGACAAGGTTTACGAAGTCCTGGCCACCCCAGCCGGACAGGAGCAGGCGCTGAAGAAGCTCGGCACCATCAAGGACCAGACGGTCTGGTGGTCGGCTGGTGCTGATACCCCGCAACTCCTGGCCGACGGCGAGATTGTGATGGGCTCCACCTACAACGGTCGCCTTTTCTCGGTGATCGAAGAGCAGAAACAGCCGGTCGCCATGCTTTGGGACGCCCAGGTGTTTGATCTGGACGGCTGGATTATCCCTGCTGGCCTGCCGGCTGACCGGCTCGCTCGCGTCAAGGATTTCGTGAAGTTCGCAACCGATACGCAGCGGCTCGCAGATCAGGCGAAGTACATTTCCTACGGCCCGGCACGTGCCTCTTCGGCACCGCTGGTAGGCAAGCATGCCGATCTCGGGATCGACATGGCGCCACATATGCCGACGGACCCGAACAACGCCAAGAACACGTTCCTCTACAACTACGAGTTCTGGGCTGACTATCGGGATGATATCGACGCCAAATTCCAGGCCTGGTTGGCCAAGTAATTTGACGTAATGGACTGGGGCCGCTTCGGCGGCCCCGGTTCTTCTCTTGGCGAAGACAGCGAATAAATGATGGAGTGAGCACCATGTCCGGGCAAGAGACACTGGAAACGGGCCCTATACTGGCCTCTGACGGGACACCGCTAAAACAGCGGCTTGCTCGCTCACTCCGCATGCAGAAGCTCCGCACGCTGGCGCTGGTAGCGCCGCTGCTGATTTTCGTCCTCGTTACATTTATCGCTCCGATTGCGGATATGCTTTTCCGCTCCGTGGAGAACCAGATCGTCTCGAACACCCTGCCGGATACCGTCGCCGCGGTCTCTGACTGGGATCCGAAGACCGATAAATTACCCCCCGAACCAGTTTTTCAGGCACTTTACTTCGACCTGTTCCTTGCTGCCGAAGCGAAGGAACATACCAGGCTCGGAACGCGGCTTAACTACGAGCAGGTCGGCATATCCTCGCTATTCAGAACCTCTGGCCGCAAGCTCGACGATATCGGCAAAGTCTACCAGAAATGGCTTGTCGGGCTGGCCCCGACCTGGAAGAGCGGCGCATTCTGGAACGACCTGATGCGCGGCGCTGATAGCGCCTCTCCCGATACCGCCCTTCTGGCCGAGCAGCGCGACAGGCTGGAAACGCTCACAGGCGACCCCATGAAGGGGGACATCGGATTCGTACCCGGGTCGGAAATCGCCCAAATCCTTCCCCTGACGGCTCGCGAATACACGGCCTATGCTCTCTTCACCACCATCGGCAAGAACAGGGAAATCGGCAAAAAAGCGCCTTGGGAGGCCGTCTATGCCGCCCTTGCAGTCGAACTTGGAAATCCAGGTGTCCAGAGCAATGTCGCCGGCTATAAGGGCCCCGGCGGAGATGAACTGAGAGCCGCCGTAGCGGCAATCAGCACGGCTCCCCCGCGCGACTTTACATCATCGATGATCAAGGCCGACAAGGATTGGGCGAACCCGGATAACATCCAGGCGATCAAGGTCTATTCGGCGAACTACACGGCCGGCTATTACCTGAATGCGATCGATCTGCAGAAGACACTGGATGGCGTCGCACAGCGCCCGGAGAACCAGCAGATCTATGGCGTGCTGTTCGGCCGTACTATGTTCATGTCTCTCGTCATTACCGCTTCCTGCATCCTCCTTGGTTATCCAATCGCGTGGCTCCTCGCTAATCTGCCACTGCGGACCTCCAACCTTCTGATGATCCTTGTTCTGCTGCCCTTCTGGACTTCGCTGCTGGTGCGGACATCAGCATGGAAAGTCCTGCTGCAACAGCAGGGGGTTATCAACGATACCCTGGTCTGGCTTGGATTGCTGGATGATGCCGACAGGTTGATCATGATCAACAACCAGTTCGGCACCATCGTCGCGATGACGCATATTCTGCTGCCCTTTATGATCCTGCCGCTCTACTCGGTAATGCAGACGATACCGCCTACCTATCTGAGGGCGGCAAAATCGCTTGGCGCGAACAATTGGACTGCCTTCTGGCGCGTCTATTTCCCGCAATCGGTGCCGGGCATCGGTGCAGGCTCGATCCTCGTCTTCATTCTGGCCATCGGCTATTACATCACGCCGGAAATCGTCGGCGGCACCACTGGAACTTTCATCTCTAACCGGATCGCCTACCACATTTCCAGTTCGCTGAACTGGGGGTTGGGAGCGGCGCTCGGGACAATTCTCTTGGCTGCGGTACTCGCCCTATACTGGGCCTACGATAGGATCGTGGGCATCGACAACGTGAAGCTGGGAGGCTAAATCATGGCGCAGATCATTTCGGTCTCTCGTTCCAAACCCAGCTTCTATGTTCCGGTTTGCGCTGCTGTCGGCGCCGCCGCCGGGCTGCTTGTTGGCACCGCCCATGACAACGCGCTGATAGGGTTGATCGTAGGAGCGGTGCTGTTTGGGGCCACTGCCTATGCGGCGACACATTTCGTTTCCCAGGAACGCATCGCCCGCTGGGCAATCCTGTTGATCGTAGCGCTGGGTGGCGTCCTTCTTAGCGGGGTGCCAGGTCTCATTGTCGGAGTCGGTTTCGGCTGGTTCTTCGGTTGGTTCATCTACTGGCTCTTCGAGTCCCGTTACCGCAGGACACTGCCCCCGTATCTCACGGCGGGTCAGGTGCTCTGGCACTACGGCCTCCGGGTCATCTGCGGCCTGATCTTCTTTTTCCTGATTATGCCAATCGTGGTCATGATGCCGTTGAGCTTCAACGCCGAGAGCTTCTTTACCTTCACTCCGGAGATGCTGCGGTTTGATCCCGACGGCTATTCGCTCAGGCACTATCGGGATTTCTTTAGCAGTTCCAGCTGGCAGCACGCGCTTTGGAATTCCGTCAGCATCGCACCGGCGGCAACCCTGCTATCGGTCAGTTTCGGTACCCTTGCGGCCATCGGTCTGAGTTCCGAGCATGTGCCATTCCGGCGTACGATCATGGCAATCCTGATCTCACCGATGATCGTCCCCCTGATCATTTCCGCTGCCGGTATGTTCTTCTTCTACAGCCGTATTGGCCTGCAGGGGACCTATATCGGCGTGGTGCTCGCGCATGCTGCCCTCGGTATTCCATTCGTGATCATCACGGTGACTGCGACACTGGTCGGGTTCGACCGCTCGCTGACACGCGCGGCGGCGAATATGGGCGCCGGTCCGGTTCGGACATTCTTTAAGGTTCAGATGCCTCTGATCCTGCCGGGCGTGATTTCCGGAGGCCTGTTCGCCTTCATCACCTCGTTCGACGAAGTGGTTGTGGTGCTGTTCGTCGGGTCGGCCGGGCAAAAGACACTGCCCTGGCAAATGTTCATCGGCCTCCGCGAGCAGATCAGCCCGACGATCCTTGCCGTCGCCACCATCCTGGTCGGCATCTCGATCCTGCTGCTGGCCACCATGGAGCTCCTGCGCCGCCGGTCAGAGCGCTTGCGCGGTCTCAGCCCGGGCTGATTTCGGTCTTTTGTATTCCGGGGGCTCATTTTACATGAGCCCCCTTTACATCTGCGGCAAATGGTCCCATTTTAAGAACGGTTCGCAAAAACCTGTGCGAAATCAAAAACCGCCGCGAGACCCAGAACCTGTGCGAGACGATGGATGTACCGCGATAATTCACTGATCCCCAAGGAAGCTATTCGCATGGCCGCGCTTGGAGCGCTGTCGGGCGGCTCGCGGCCTTATGCGGATATAGCGGGCGAAGTCCGCCAGTTCGCGGCTCGTATCGTCGGTCCCTCTCTCGACCTGCTCGGCAGCTCCATTGAGCTGCTGAAATTCGAAGGGCTGATTGCCCCGGTTGCCGGCGAAGGCTTCGAGGACAATGCCGAACTCCGCCTGACGGATGCAGGCTGGACCGCTCTCAAGGATTATCTGACCGCGGCCGTGCGCCCAGGCTCAAACGACCTGAACAAACTGGTCGTCGCCCTGAAACTGCGCTTTCTGCATCTTCTCGAAAAAGACGAGCAGGTCGAGCAGATCGATAATCTGCGCGCGCTCTATCAAGGCGAACATGCTCGCCTGTTCGACCTCCTCACCCATGAGGAATGGCAGCAGGGCCATCTCCGCGCCTGGATCGATATGGAAATCGCACAGGTCGAAGAGCGCATGGCCTGGTGTGACCGTATCGCCGCCACTCTTTAAGCCTATCTCTCTACAGAAATGCTCTGCTTGAGTCCGCCCGGAGTTATGATCCGGGTCGGTCTATAAAGACGCGCGCCCTTAGAAAGCGCGGGTTTTCGATTCATTCATCATTTATTTTTAATTTTATACATTTTTAATATTTATACTCGACACTGTGTATCTGACCCAATCCAGCTCTCGCTGAAGGGAGGATCGCTTGATGATGATGACCCTTTTCAAACCACGCACAGCCCCGGTGCTTCCAGAAAACGAGCTGGGGGCGATGGTAGAGATTCGGCCGCGCGGTGATTCATATGTCCGCATCGGCCGGAGCGATTATCCTGTAAATTGCTGGTCCCCTACCGGCTTCACCCTTGCTCCCTATACAGGCTCCCTGATCCGACGCCAGAAAGCACGGGTAAGCATGCTGGTGCGCGACATCCATGATCCCGACGGCCCATTGACCGTAGACGGCGAGGTCATTGTCGATGTCGCAGAGGACGGAATTCTGTCTGCCCGCTGGGTCGGACTGCCTAAATACAAGCTTGCCGCGATGACGGACTATTATGCGGGTAAACGGTCGCTCCAGTCGAACAGCCGCCTCAAAACATGTGCTGCCCGCCGGTAACGAAGATTTCCGTCCCGGTCACATAGCCGGAATCTTCCGAGCACAGATAATGGATCGTCGAGGCCACGTCTTTCGGCGTGCCCATCCGGTTTAGCGGAATGCGCGGGATCAGCATCTCATATTCCGGAGACAGCATTGCCGTCTCGATCTCTCCCGGTGCCACCGCGTTGACGCGCACGCCGAGCTCTGCGAACTCGTTCGCCATTTCCCGTGTCAGTGAGGACAAAGCCGCCTTCGATGTGCTGTAGGCGGAGCCGGCAAAGGGGTGGATGAAATGCCCAGCAATCGAGGTGATGTTGACGATCGCCCCGTTCCCCCTGTGCAGCGCCGCCGCAAAACCACGGGCAAGCCGCAGAGGGGCGAAGAAATTTACCTCGAACACCTGGCGCCATTCATCAAGATCGCCGTTCAGGCACCCGAGGCGCTCCTTGAACGGTGTCTTCGGCGACCAGCCTGCATTGTTCACCAGAGCGTGCAGCGGCCTGTCCCCGAGCAACTCGTTAGCCTCAACAATGAAATTGTCGAGGCTGTCCGAGTCCGTCAGGTCGGCGGTGATATGGTGGCTCCAGTTCGGATCGCGCCGGCACTCATCCGGCGGCGCATCGCGCGAACAGGTGATGATTTCCCAATTCCGTTCGCTGAAGAAACGGACGGTGGCATGGCCGATGCCCCGGCTGGCGCCGGTCAGCAGCATGGTTTTCTGGATCGTGCTCATGGCGCCGGAGTGTAAGCAAATACGGCGGCCCGAGAAAGGCCGCCGCACGCATCAAGTATGTTTGTCACCGAAGCTTATTTAACGGCTACAACCTGAAAGGTCCGCTGCATGCCGTCATGCTCGGTAATGGAGACATATTCTCCCTCGACGAAGTGATGCCGGTCGAACTTGAAGATCGCCTCATCATCTTCATCCCCTTCCGCATAGTCGAACAGCCAGCGGCGGCCACGGGTATGAACGAGATGACCGTTCTCGTCCGGCTCACCCTGCCAGAAGCGACGCACGGTGCACTCGCTCTTCACCTTCTGCCAGACGTCGAGATCAAGGCTTCCATCCGCAGTCAGCGGTGCCTTGAATTCATAGCCGTAATTGGCGCTGCCTTCCGGGAAGTCCGGGTTTCTCGCCAATTCAAGGCGAATGGTACGAACGCTCACGAGACTCACTCCTTTATTAAAACGGGTGTGGCCGGAAAGCTCAGTGAGCCATCAGAACCGGAATCCGTGCCGCGGTCAAAATATCGTCGGTCACACCGCCGAAGATCGATTCCCGAAGCCTGCTATGGCTGTAGGCGCCAAGGACCAGCAAATGGGTATCCGCTTCCCGCGCTTCGGCCTGTAGCCGGCCGGAGATGCTGCCCGAGGACGCATCGAAGGATTTCGCCTGCGCTTTCACGCCGTGCCAGAGCAGGGAATCCACGAAGGTACCCAGATGCTCCTCTGTCAGATCGTCATCAATCCCCGACATCACAAGCACTTTGTCTGCGGTTTCCAGCAGGGGCATGGCATGCGCAACAGCGGAAGCGGCTTCCTTCGACGCATTCCAGCCAACGGTAACACCGCTGATTTTCGACATGGTTACGCCCTGCGGTACCACCAGCGTGGCCTTGCCGCTCTGCAACATCGCGGCTTCGGCGACCGCCATGTCATCGGTGCGTTCACGGTCCGCCGGCGCGACCACGCAGATCACATCGACCATCCGGCCCCGGCGGGCAACGAGCCCAGCCGGTTCTCCCACCAGGGTTTCGAATGAGATCGAGATGCCCTTCGTGTCAGCCGGCTTTTCGACAACCACAAGATCATTGGCTTCGCGCCAACGGTCGAATGCAGCGAGCGACGCGGCCCGCGCCTCGTTCGCTGAATTCTCCGCCTGCTCGACCAAGCCTTCGATCATGGCCGCACTCATCCCCATGCCCACCTGCGGGATCAGGACATCCCGGGGTTCGCGGTGAATATGCACGACAAAAATGTGAGCGCCATGCGGCTCCGCTATGGCGCGGGCTGCGTTCAGGATAGCCGTGTCGGCATCGTTGCCGAGCACAGGAGCAAGGACCGTTTTGAGGGACATGGTTCCACCTCGGAGTTAATGTAACTAATGCATTAACCCTACCCGGGGCGAAAAGGTTCCCACATTGACCTAAGTCAAATCCCCAAGAACGGACCTCTCAATCGTCTCTGCCGGCCGAAAAACGTTGTCGGAAGCGGTATTTGGGAGAGCTGATACTTCAGGGATAAAGACGGTCTACCGTCCAGCTGTCACTCTCGCTCGCCCGGCTGAAGCGGAACCGGTCATGCAGACGAAACTCCCCATCCTGCCAGAACTCGATGGCGAGCGGGGTCAGGCGCCAGCCGGACCAATATGGCGGACGGGGAACCGATTCGCCGGGATAGTCCCTGTCCGCATTCTCCACGGCCTCCATCAGGGCGGGCCGGTCTGCCAGCGGGCGTGATTGCTGGGACGCCCAAGCGCCGACCCGGCTACCCCGCGGCCGGGAATTGAAATAGGCATCCGCCTCTTCGTCCGTCACCCGCGCTACCGGTCCTGTAATCCGAACCTGCCGGCGGACGGACTTCCAGTGGAAGCAAAGGGCGACGAACGGGTTGACCCCAATCTCGCGGCCCTTCTGGCTTTCCATGTTGGAGTAGAAAACGAAGCCCTGTTCGTCGAACCCCTTCAGGAGCAGAATCCGCGCTGACGGTCGCCCATCGGCATCTGCTGTCGCGACGGTCATGGCGTTGGGATCGTTCGGCTCCGTTTCTGAAGCCGCCCGCAGCCAACCATCGAAGAGTTCAAAAGGATTCTCTGTATCGGGCTCAAACATGGCCGCACCTCAATGTGAAGATGGCAAATCGCACAGGAACGCACCTTCGATCTTTTTATTGCCTTATTGATCACTAATTAAAGGTCGAAGGTTACTTATCACTAGCGAGCAGCAGCATGACCTGTCCAGCGCCGTAAGGTCGCAGACGCCGTAAGGCCCACACAGGGATGCCGCGCAGCATGTGAGCATGGCATGTCCGCATTGCCGGGAACATTCTTGCGTCACAACCGTTATGCGTGAGCAACGGATTTTACGGTCCCGTGCGTTATCATTTCGGGCCGATATAAATTAAAGGGGACTAAAAATGAAAACTCCTGCCGTACTTGTCGTCATCGCCGCCCTGGCACTCGGGGCTTGTGCGAACAATGGGCAGCAGCTTGGCGCCAAGCAGACCGCAGGCGGCCTGTTCGGCGCTGTCGGTGGTGCCGTTGCCGGCTCCCAGATCGGTGGCGGCAAGGGTACGGTGGCCGCCGTTGCCATCGGCACCCTGCTCGGCGCCTTCATCGGCAGCGAGATCGGCAAGTCGCTCGACAATGCGGACAAGGCAGCGATGGCGCAGACCACGCAGAACACGCTGGAGACACAGCCGGTCGGCGCGACATCGACCTGGCACAATCCGGACAGCGGTCACTCCGGCACGGTTACGCCGACGAGCACTTATCAGGCCCCTTCCGGAGAATATTGCCGGGAATATTCCCAGACGGTGAATATCGGCGG
>CEOE01052239.1_pt1 | contig 10874 bp, 11 predicted proteins | sample 530211 | NCBI WGS metagenome assembly CEOE01 (sample SAMEA2619779, study PRJEB7988) | marine metagenome | isolation source: saline water (ENVO:00002010), including
GCCGGGCACAAGGCCTTCATCGGCGGTGCCGATATCAACGAGATGGCTGCCTGCGATGCGGACAGTGCGGAGGCCTTCATCTCGCGTCTGCATGGCCTGATGAAGGCGATCCGGGAGTGCCGTGTGCCGGTGATCGCCGCCATTGACGGCTATTGCCTCGGCGCGGGCATGGAAGTCGCGGCCGCATGCGATATCCGGATCGCTGGCGAGAATGCCAAATTTGGCATGCCGGAGGTTAAGGTTGGCATTCCGTCTGTGATCGAAGCGGCTTTACTGCCGCGCCTGATCGGCTGGGGCAAAGCCTCCTATCTGATCTATACCGGCGCCATAATCGACGTCCGCACGTCCCGTGACTGGGGTTTTATCGAGCGCATGGTGACAAGCGAGTCGCTGTTCGAGATGGCGGAGGACATGGCGACGGAGATTGCCAAAGCCGGTCCGGCGGCAATCCGCATCCAGAAGCAGCTTCTCAAGGTCTGGGAAGAGGAGTCGCTGGAGGAGGGAATTGAAGCCGGTATCGAGGCCTTTGCCGCCGCTTACGAAACAGGTGAGCCACAAGCCATGATGCAGGCCTTTCTGGCGAGCAAGAAGGGCGCTGCCTGAGCCATGGCACGGGGCCGGGCATCGGCGCTGCTGCTTGTTTCCGCGCTTGCTGTTGCGGTGGGAAGTGCCATAGCGGCCGAGTCGAAGGTCGAGGGTGTCTGGGGGGTCGCCGGGCCGGATGGCCAGCCGAAATGCAGCGGCACGGCGGTGCTGGCGTTTTATCAGGGGGTATATGTGCGTGCCCTGCCGAAGCATGGCACGCTCTCCGGCGACCGGGTTCTGGAGATGGGGCGCTCGACCTACCGGGTATCGGGAGACCGTGTCGAAGTCGATCAGGTTCTGACCTGGTCCGCGCCGGAGCCGAGGCGGTCCTACCTGATCAGGCGCGGTGGCGAACCCGAGCTGATCCGGGAGGGGGAGACGCAAATAGTCCTGAAATTTTGTCCGTCATTAGACCCTAAACAGTTGATTCAATAATGGACGGAAGCGCATAATCCGTTAAGATAGGCTGGCTTGAGGGATCTTCCATGGCTGATGGACTGTCCAGAGCGGACCCGCAGGATCCAAAACGTGTGCGCAGAGTGGCCGCGCATCACGATACTCATCCGGACATCGATTCCGATACCCGGCAGGAATTTCTCGCACTCTATACCGACGCCTCGGAAAACATTCGCTTTGCCAAGGCGCAGCAATGGCACACGCTGATATATTTCTCGGCGCTATGCGTCGGGGTGGTGGCGGTTGGTGTCTGGCTCCGCTGGGGCGATGTCAGCCTGATCAAATTCCTGTTTTATCTGGTCTGGCTTTTCAGTCTGGCGACCGTCGGCACGATCCTGATGCTGCAAAGCTGGCAGGGCTCAGAAGCCAAGAAGCAAGCCTTCATGCGCGCCCATCTGGGAGAGCTGACCCGTACCGCACTGGCGCAGAAGTCGCGGTTCACCAGTGATGTGCATCGTTACATCATGCTCGGGTTTATGCTGTTCTATGTCGAGATGGCAACCTTTGCCGTCTCCCGGATGCTTTGGCCGCATTTTTAGTTAACAGCATTGGGCACGCTTCTTGCGCTGGGATGATTGCATATCATCCAGTAAAGGAATGTCATTGTGAAAGCTGTTACCTACAGAGACACTGTGCCCGGTACTGTAACCTCGACGCCTGCCGCAAAAGGCTGGGAAAAGCTTGATCTTACCAAGCTGTTCGAAGGGGAGTTCCGGATGCACCCGACCGGCTTTTACAGTAGCCAGATTGTTGCGGTTTTTGCCGAGCAGGAAGAAAATTCCCAGGCGAAGGTGGAGGCGGGGACCAAGGACGAGGCCGTCTAAGGCGGATTTTCAGTCTGCCCATTCGGTACACTTATTGCATGCATCTCTTCGGTCTTCCAACCGAGGAGCGAAACAATGGAAGCAATTACCTATACGGGAAGCTATGCAGAAAGTGATAGCGCTCTCCTGAAGGGCAAGGAGCTACAAAAGCTCGGCATATCGAACATGAGCGGGTTCAGAACATCCTTCAACGATGTCTATAGCTCGGAGACAAAAGATAGCGCGTTAAAAGCGAGCGGCGCCGACAATGCGGATAGCGGACAATCGGCTGTTGTGATGGCATTGCTCGATTACATGCACAAGACGCCGGAAGAGCGCTATTTCGAAGCTATCCTGAAGGAAAAGGGTCTGACCCCGGAGCAGTATGATGCCTTGCCGCCTAAGGAGAAGGCCGCGCTCAGGGAAGAGATCATGGATGAGGTCAGGGAGCGTATGGTCGCCGACGCAAAGGAAAAGGCGCTAGAGGGCCAGGAGGCCTGACGGCCGGGTTATGCCGTAAAACAGAAGGGCGCCATTGGGCGCCCTTTTCATTTGATCCAGCTTCTGAAATCGTCATTCGTCGAAATACGGGACGCGGTGATCATAGAGTGATGAACTCTATCGTGGGGGGCTGGCCTTAGCTGACGCCGCGTGCGGCTTCTTCAAGCAGAGCGGGATTGCTGACGATCCCTGTGTCTCCCGGCAGATTGGCGAGCTGCTCGGCAATATTTCCGGCAAGTGCGAGCGCATCCTCACCAGAGAGATTGTCGTTCACGCTCTCACCAAGCTCTGACGATTTCTGACTTTCGCCAGGAACGGATACAGACACGGCGCCTGCGGCTCCCTGGGGCTGACCTGGGGCCTGCGAACCTTCGTTGCGTTGGACAGGTTTGGCCTGCGTGCTCGCAATAGTCTGGGAGGCAACGGTGCTTTTGATGTCCATGGATCTTTTCCCTCGGCTCTGAGCCTGATGTGCCACCTTATCTGCCGTGGCCTTACTTGTCACCCCGGCGCGTTTCCGTATCCAGACCGGCTCCGAGCTTCTCCAGATAAGTAGCCATATGTGCTGGCGGCGGCGCTTCCGCATAGACCGGTGGCTTGCTCTGTTGCATCGGCAGGCGCAGAGCCCGGGAGTGGAGCTGCAGAGGCTCTTCTCCATCCGGTGTCTTGCCATAGAGCGGATCCCCGACGATCGGACAGCCGATGGCGGCCAGATGGACGCGAATCTGGTGTGTCCGGCCGGTACGCGGGAAGCACTCGATGAAGCACAATCCATCCGCAGCGCTCATGACCCGATAGTCGGTTACGCTTTCCTGGCCGTCTTTCCTGTCCACCACCATGCGCCAGCCCTTGTCCTTACTGCTGACTTTTCGCAGGGGCAGCTCGATATGGCCTTCCGGTTCTTTCGGAACTCCGCGCGTGACCGCCCAGTAGGTTTTCTCGACAAGACCTTCACGGAACAGTTTTCCGAGTTTTTTCAATCCTTTTGGATTGCGTCCCAGGACGAGGCAGCCGCTGGTGTCGCGGTCCAGCCGGTGTCCAAGTGCCGGGACATGCTGAATGCCGTATGTCAGATGCTTAAAATAGGCTTCGAGATTATCGCCGCCGCCAGGTCCATCATGGACTGGCAGTCCGGCAGGCTTGTCGATGACCAGGATCAGCCCGTCCCGATGCACTACCCGGTCGCGGATTTCCTCTGGGGTCATGGAGAAGCCTTTCAAATGAAGACGGCCCCGCGCCGGGTGCGGGCGGGGCCGTTTCGTTGTTTCGCTGGTTGCGCTTAGTTCGGGATCTTGCCCTGAACGCCTTCGACATACCAGTTCATGCCAAGCAGGGCACCGTCATCGAGCGTCTCGCCCTTCTTGACCTTGATGGCGCCGCTCTGGTCCTTGATCGGTCCGTCAAAAGCATGGATGGAGCCGTCCGTGAGGCCCGCGATGGCATCGTTGGCGAGTTTTTTCGCGTCTTCCGGAACGGCGGCGCCGAAGGGAGCCATCTCGACCATGCCGGACTTCAGGCCACCCCAGGTGTCCGTGGACTCCCAAGTGCCGTCCAGAACCGCCTTGGCACGGGCCACGTAATAACCGTCCCAATTATCGATGATCGCGGAAAGCTGTGCCTTGGGGGCGAACTTGGTCATGTCGGATGCCTGGCCGAAACCATGTACGCCGCGGGCTTCGGCAACCTGAAGCGGGGCCGGGGAGTCGGTGTGCTGCAGGATGATGTCCGCGCCCTGATCGATCAGAGCCTTGGCCGCATCGCCTTCCTTGCCCGGATCGTACCAGGAATTCACCCAGACGACCTTCACTTCGGCTTTCGGATTGACCGAACGCAAAGCAATCGTGAAGGCGTTGATGCCCCGGATCACTTCGGGAATCGGGAAGGAGCCGACATAGCCGATCACGTTCGACTTGGTCATCTTGCCGGCGACCAGACCGGCGACATAGCGGCCTTCATAGAAGCGCGCGGCATAGGTCGAGACGTTCTTGTCGCGCTTGTAACCGGTCGCGTGCTCGAACTTCACGTCCGGGAACTTCTTGGCGACCTTCAGGGTCGGGTTCATGAAGCCGAAGGAGGTGGTGAAGATCAGTTTGTTGCCGTCGCTTGCGAGCTGGCGGATGACGCGCTCGGCGTCGGGGCCTTCCTGCACGTTCTCGACAAACGTTGTTTTCGTTTTACCGGCAAGCTCCGCCTCGATGGCCTTACGGCCGATATCATGGCGATAAGTCCAGCCATGATCGCCGACCGGGCCGACATAGACGAAGCCGACCTTCAGTTCGTCTGCATTGGCACCCGAGGGCACGACGCCCGCAGCAAGTACTGTCGCCGCCAAACCTGCGCCGCCGAGGAGGGCGCGCACGATGTCTCTAATCATTGAGATCTCCTGATTTTGTGAAGCCTTGAGGCGACGGTTGCCGGCCGCTTGCCGGTCTTCTTGCGCCTAGAGGGTGATCCTCCCGTATTATTCTCCGAACCGCCGGAACATCGGTGATTAACCGGTCGCGGGTTTTTTAGTCCGGACGATCAAATATGACAATTCGGCGGCTGTCTGTGAAGCGCCAACAGATTCCAGCGCGTGTGAATCTGTCCGATAGCTGCGTGATGCCAAGATGTCGGGGGGCACCGAGAGTGATTTGGAGGGAAAGGAGTCGGGCATACCAAAGGGTCCGGCTATGTCTGGCTATAGCCGAACTGAGTGTTTTTATTCATTCAGGCACCGCTGAAGGCCAGGCGGTGCGCGTTATCTAATCCGCGACCGATAAATTGACGGCCTTGGGGCCGCGGGCGTCTTCCTGCACTTCGAAATTCAGCCTCTGGCCTTCGGAGATGGTTGCCAATCCGGAGTTCTGGACTGCGGAAACATGTACGAAGACATCGCGCGATCCATCTTCGGGAGTGATGAACCCGTACCCTTTGTCGGTCTTGAAAAACTTCACTGTACCCGTTGGCATGACTGGATACCTCTCCTCTTCACAAACTCCAATAAATCCACTTACTCAGTCATTTACTCTTAGACACGCTTTAGGAGAGACGCTCGGCATTAACCAGCAGAAGGCACCCCATTTGTAAAGCCGTCCACAGACAGGACTGAGATAGGGTGGGCATGTTGGTGCGGCAAGTGAATTTGTGATTAAAAGTAGTGTTTGGCAGCGGGCGGAGTAACGGCCGCGACATTCCTGGAAATGGCGGTTTTCCCTCAAAAAAAGGACCGCGCCTGATTGATGAGGGGGGCGGGGTGCCCCTGATCGATCGATTTTGGCGCGGTCCTGTAGATGACTCTCAGGATAAATCACTCAGTCCAGAGGGAAGGGGAAGCCGCCAACGCGGGGGAAACGCTATAAAGGCGGTTGTTCCGGTTCCTTCCTCCTGCTGATTAATAGATAGGGACCTTTTGGTCCGCCCGGTGTGGGATTCCGCACGGTGGCGACGGCCCATGGCGAAATTGTCTCAGGCACGCGGTTAAAGCGTGTTTCGACGCGTGGTTGTGAGTGGGTATGCCCTGTTGCTAGATAGAGTGCTTGGGCGTGGGAACAGTGCCGGTTCGGACGATTGATGATATGTTCGGCGACCATTGGGGGGAGATGCCAGTGTCGACTATGAATCGCAGCCTTGGGGCGTGCCATTTGCTGCGGGGATTGCCGGAAGCGAAAATTGCCGATCTCAACCAGAGATGCCGGTGGCGGAATTTTGAAGCAGACCAGGTGATCATCAATCTCGACGATGAATCGACCGATGTCTACTTCATCTCCTGGGGCGATGTTCGGGTGACCGTTTTTTCCGAAACGGGAAAGACAGTGATTATTCACGATCTCAAGACTGGAGATCACTTCGGCGAATTTGCTGCAATCGATGGCGGGCGTCGATCCGCCAGCATCGTTGCGCTGAGCAGGACAGTCGTTGGCTGCATGCCCGCCGAGATGTTCCGCGATCTGCTTGCCGAATTTCCGGAAATGGCTCAGATCATCATGAAACGCATGGTCGGCTCGATTCGGACACTGGTGGAGCGGGTGGTCGAATTCAGCACGCTCGGAGTGCGTAACCGTATCCATGCGGAATTGCTGCGTCTGGCGCGGGCCGGGCGTATTGTCGATGGAACCGGGCGCATTTCACCGCCGCCAACCCATGCCGAAATCGCGGCCCGGATCAGTACCCATCGTGAAGCGGTGACCCGGGAGTTGAAGGCTCTGGAACGCAGCGACCTGCTGGAGAGGACGCGCGGTGCCTATGTCGTGAAAGATATCGCCGAACTCGAACGCATGGTCGATAACGCCCGTGCCGGTCGAGAGGAGAGTTGATGTCCGCTATGGATTGTGCGCTGCGACATATTATCTCCGAGGCGCATTAGGACTGACACAATTTGGCGGCATAGTTATTATATTGCACTGCAACATAATGAGGCCGTTCCATGACGATCAGGAATCTGGATAAGCTCTTTCAGCCGAGGTCGGTCGCCATTATCGGGGCGAGCAACCGGGAGCAGTCGGTCGGCAAGGTTCTGTCCCGAAATCTTCTGGGCGATGCCTTCAACGGGCCGGTGCTGCCTGTCAACCCGCATGAAGACTCGATCGGCTCCACGCTTTGCTACAAAAACGTCGCTGATCTTCCGATCGTTCCGGATCTTGCTGTTATCTGCACCCCGGCCACGTCCGTGCCTTCGGTGCTGGAGGATCTGGCGGCTAAGGGAACCGAGGCGGCTGTGGTGGTCACTGCCGGGTTTGGCGAGGGAGACGGTCACGGCGCCGATCTCGCCGGCGAGATCAAGCGCATCAAGTCACAATATCCGATCCGTGTGGTCGGGCCGAACTGCGTCGGTATCATGGTGCCGCCCATCGGGCTGAATGCGTCTTTCCTGCACATCCAGCCGCCCGCCGGCAACCTCGCTTTCGTGACCCAGAGCGGGGCCGTCGCGTCCGCTGTCGTCGACCATGCGGCGCACCACAATATCGGCTTCTCCCATGTGGTCTCGCTCGGCAACATGACCGATGTCGATTTTGGCGACATGCTGGATTATCTGGTCGCGGACCCGAATACCAAGGCGATCCTGCTCTATATCGAGTCGATCAGCAGTCCGCGGAAATTCATGTCCGCCGCCCGCGCCGCCGCCCGGAACAAGCCGGTGATCGCCATCAAGTCGGGCCGGAACGAGGCAGCCGCCAAGGCCGCAGCCTCTCACACTGGCGCGCTGACGGGGTCGGACGCGGTCTATAACGCTGCTTTCCGCCGGGCTGGCATTCTCCGCGTGTATGACCTGCTTGAGCTGTTCGACGCGGTGAATACGCTCGGCACCGGCCTGAAGGCCGTGAACGACCGTCTGGCCATCGTCACCAATGGCGGCGGTCTGGGCGTGCTGGCGACCGAAACCCTGATCGAGCTTGGTGGGCGCCTGGCGGAACTCAGCCCTGAAACCATTGCGGCGCTCGACGGCAAGCTGCCTTCCACCTGGTCGCGCGGCAATCCCGTCGACATTATCGGTGATGCACCGCCGGAGCGGTACGAAGCCGCGCTCGAAGAGGTGGTGAAGGACCCGAATGTGGATGCGGTTCTGGTGCTGAATTGCCCGACCGCGATTGCGGACAGCTTCAAGGCGGCGGAAGTCATACAGCGCGCTGTTGCGAAGAAGCCGCGTGTGCCGATTCTGACGAACTGGGTTGGCGAAGGGGCGCAGGAAGAGGCGAAGAAGGCTTTCTATCAGGCCTCTGTGCCGTCCTATGACACGCCGAACCAGGCGGTGACCGGTTTCATGCACCTTGTACGTTACAAGCGCCGCCGCGACATGCTGATGCAAACGCCGCCGTCACTGCCGGAAGGCTATCATCCGGAGACAGAGCGGGCCCGGAAGATCGTCCGGAAAGCGCTTGATGAAGGCCGGGAATGGCTGACCGAGCCGGAGGCGAAAGACGTGCTGGATGCCTATGGTATTCCGGTTGTGGAAACGGTGATCGCCAAGACGCCGGACGAGGCGGGGCTGGCCGCAGTCGAGCTTGGCAATCATGTGGTGCTGAAAATTCTCAGCCACGATATCACGCACAAGAGCGATGTCGGTGGAGTCCGGCTTGACCTGACGGGCCGCCAGCAGGTTGTGGCGGCGGCGGAAGATATGCTGAAGACCGTGGCGCGTGTGAAACCGGAAGCCCGGATCGAGGGCTTCGCGGTGCAGCGCATGGCGACCATGCCGCATGCGGAAGAGCTGATCATCGGCATCACCACCGACAGGGTGTTCGGGCCGGTCATTCTGTTCGGCAAGGGCGGGGTCGAGGTCGAGGTCGCGGATGACAGTTCGGTTGCCTTGCCGCCGCTCGATATCCCGCTGGCGCGCGACATGGTGCAGCGGACCCGGGTCTGGTCGCTTCTGCAGGGCTACCGGAACCGTCCGGCAGCCGCGATCGAGGAGCTGACGGCGGCACTGGTCAAACTCTCGCAGATCGCCATGGATTTTCCCGAGATCCGGGAGCTCGATGTCAATCCGCTCTACATCAACGATTTCGGCATTCTGGCTCTGGATGCCAGGGTCCGGGTGCAGGAGGCGTCCAAGGCGATCCCGGTTGCCATCCAGCCCTATCCGAAGCATCTGGAGCGACATATCAGCCTCGATAACGGCCGGTCTCTTACGGTCCGCCCGATCCGGCCGGAAGACGAGCCGGCCCTGCTCGACCTGATCCAGAAATCCTCCCTCGACGATCTGCGCCGGCGGTTCTTCGCGCCGGTCAAGACCCTACCGCATGAAACGGCGGCCCGGCTGACCCAGATCGACTATGACCGGGAAATGGCGCTGATTGCGGAAAGCCACGGTGAAATCCTCGGCGTTGCCCGTCTGACGGCCGATCCGCATTTCGAAACCTGCGAGTTCGCCGCTCTGGTCCGGACCGACCAGCAGGGGCAGGGGCTCGGCCGACGCTTGATGGGGGATCTCATCCGGCACGCCCATTCGCGTGGCCTGCAGAAGATGTTCGGCTATGTGATGACGGAAAACCGGGCGATGCTCGCGCTTTGCCGGGATCTTGGCTTCGTCGAGGCGCCGTCGCCGGACGATGTCGGCACGCGGTTGGTCACGCTGGATATCAAACAGGGCGGGGAAAATTGACCGCAATTTTGCTCGGTCGGACTTCTATCAAGGTTTCAGACGATGTATGCCCATGGGGTGGGGTAGCTGGAGTCTGAAACATGCGCGTCGATCTCAATTCCGATCTTGGGGAAAGCTGGGGCACCTACGAGCTGGGGGCCGATGCGGATATGCTGTCGATTGTCTCCAGCGCCAATGTCGCCTGCGGCTTTCATGCGGGCGATCCCACTGTGATGCGGCAGACCGTGATTCGGGCGCGGGATGGCGGGGTCGGGATCGGGGCGCACCCGGGCTATCTCGATCTCTGGGGCTTCGGCCGGCGCAAGATTGCCGGTGACAGTCTGGCGGATATCGAGAAACAGACCGCCTACCAGATCGGTGCCTTGATGGGGCTGGCCGCGCTTGAGGGCGCAAAAGTCACCCATGTGAAGACCCACGGTGCGCTCGGCAATCTGGTGGCAGAGGATGACGGCGTTGCCGGTGCCGTCGCCAAGGCCGTGAAATCCGTCGATCCGGATCTGATCCTTGTGGTCATGCCCGGCATGGCGACGGAACGGGCGGCCGAGGCGGCCGGCCTCCGCATGGCACGGGAGATTTATGCCGACCGGGCCTATCAGGATAACGGCAATCTGCTGCCGCGCAGCCAGCCGGGCGCGGTGATACACGATGCGGACGAGGCGGCATCCTCTGTCCTGAAGATGCTGCAGGAAGGCGCGGTCATCACACAGAGCGGCAAGCGCATCGAGGGCCGGATCGACACCATCTGCGTGCATGGCGATAACCCGGCGGCCGTCGGCATGGCGCGGGCATTGCGGAGCACGCTGGTAGCCTCCGGTGTCGAGATCGTACCGTTCAACCACTTCGTCTGACGCCGCACCAACGCCCCATTCGGAACAGTTCATTCTCAATCCGGCCCCTTGGGCGCGGCCCGTCGATCCTGCATAGTCACAGCCAACCAATAAGAACGGGGAGGCTGGAATGGGCTATGTGAAGACGGACGACGATATCTCGCTTTATTGCGAGACCACCGGTGAGGGGACGCCTGTCGTCTTCGTGCATGAATTCGCCGGCGATCACCGGAGCTGGGAGAGCCAGGTCCGGGGGCTGTCCCGCTATTACACCTGTATCACCTACAGCGCGCGCGGCTATCCGCCGTCGGACGTGCCGGAAGATGTCGCCCGCTATTCGCAAGCGCGGGCGCGGGACGATATCAGGGCCGTGCTGGATGCGAACGATATCGAGGCGGCGCATATCGTCGGCCTTTCCATGGGCGGGTTCGCCACCCTGCATTTCGGCCTCGCCTATCCCGAGCGCGCCCTGTCTCTGGTGGTCGCGGGCTGCGGCTACGGCGCTGACCCGGAGCGGCGGGACGATTTCAAGGCGCAGTCCGAAAAGCTGGCGCAGCGTATCGAGAGCGAGGGCATGGACAAGATCGCCCCGACCTACGCGCTGGAGCCTGCCCGGGTGCA
>CEOE01007564.1_pt1 | contig 10860 bp, 9 predicted proteins | sample 530211 | NCBI WGS metagenome assembly CEOE01 (sample SAMEA2619779, study PRJEB7988) | marine metagenome | isolation source: saline water (ENVO:00002010), including
ATGGTCTCCTCCTCAGCCTTCCGGTATAAGGGGCGGGCAGTGTCCGCGGTGCCATTGTGAGTGCCATTGTTCTGCCCGGATCAGGGTGTATGACGCAGGGGCCGGGATCGCAAGCGTATTTGGCGGACGGCAACATAGTTCAGGGAAGATCGTGCTGATGGGTAATGGGGCTGGAAGCCGCGCGCGGGATACGGAACGGACAGCCGGAATGCTGGGTGCCTGCCGCCTTTCGTTGTTTGTAATCATGCTGTTGGCACTTGCTTTCCCGGGGGATATAGCCCGGGCGCAATCGGATACGGACCGGGTTTTCGAGGTGCGCGGCGTTTCGGTGGATGCACAGGCTGCTACTGCCGCCCAGGCCCAGGCCCAGGCTATCGGGGAGGGCCGCCGCGAGGCGTGGAGCCGTCTGACCAATCGTCTGGTGCCGAAGGCGCAGGCCGTGGGACTGCCGCCGCTGTCCGACGATCTGCTTGTCGGTTTGACGGTCGGATATGAAGTCGCACGGGAGCGGACCTCCGATGTTCGTTATCTCGGATCGTTGAATTTTCGCTTCAATCCGGTGGCAGTGCGGCAATATTTCACCTCTCTGGGTGTTGCCTACGCCGAAGTTGCCTCCCAGCCCGTGCTTATCCTTCCTGTCTACAATAATGGCAGCAAGCCGCTGCTCTGGGATGAGGAGAGTCCATGGCTCGCTGCATGGCTGGAACGGCCCAATGCAAGCGGTCTGGTGCCGGTTGCGGTACCGTACGGGGATCTTGCGGATATTCGCGATATCACCGCGGTTCAAGCCGTTCTGGCGGATCGCGAAGCGATTATGACGATTGCCGCTCGCTATGGCGCGGAGCAGGCGGTGGTCGTGAATGCACGTCCGGTTTCAATCGAATCGGCGGGACAGGCTATCGAGCTTAACCTGACTTATGTTGGTGGCGTCGCGGACGGTCGATCCCTGGTGCGGACCGTGACACCCGATCCTGCCAATCCTGAAGGGGATCTTCTGTCGATCGCCGCACGGACAGCGACGTCGGAAATACAGGAAGCCTGGAAGTCGGAGAACCTGATCAGTCCGGGATTCGAGACGCGGGTCACTGTCATCGTGCCGATTGCCTCGTTCGACAATTGGCTGGAAGTCCGCAAGGGGCTGGATCAGGTCTCGTCCGTATCGCGGCGCGAATTGTTGCGGATTTCGCGCAATGAGGCCTTGATCGATGTCTGGATCAATGGCGATGCGGACCAGCTTGCGCTGGCATTGAAGCAGAAGGATTTCCTCCTGAAGGAAGTCGAAGACGGCTGGTTGCTCTATAAAGAGGGGACCGAGCTGCCGGAGCAATATCTTCCCAGCTCTCTTGTCGCACCTGTGCCGGAAGCGGAGCCGGTTGTACCGCCCGCCGGTGCCGCGCCGCTCATCCTGCCTCCACTGGTGCAGTGATGTTCTTAATATTTCCGTGTCGAGATCGTGCCGGAAGCGGGGGGCGCCATGACGCAGCGTGAACGCCTGACATTCTGGGGCGCGTTTCTGGTCGCCCTTATTATTGCTCTCTACGTGCTGAAGGGGGTCTTGGTGCCGTTCGTGGCAGCAATGGCGATCGCTTATTTTCTCGATCCCCTGGTGGACCGCTGTGAGCGGGTGCGCATGTCCCGGACCGCGGGAACCACGGTTGTACTGCTTGGCTTCTTCTGCGCCGGACTGGGTGTCATGCTTCTTCTTGTGCCGCTGGTTCAGGCTCAGGCGGTTTTGCTTGCCAAGACGCTCCCCGGTTATCTTGAACGCCTGCTCGAATTTGCTGATCCGGTTGTCGGCATGGCCAGAACCTGGCTTGGTAATGGTGGCGCGGACGAACTCAATCTCTCTGCTATCGCGGCCAAAGCTGGGGAATGGCTGATTTCCGTTGCGGGACAGGTCCTGAGCGGCGGTGCGGCTCTGGCTAATCTCCTGTCGCTGGTGGTCATCACCCCGATTGTCGCCTTCTATCTGTTGCGGGACTGGGATCGTGTCGTGGCTGCCGTGGACGGCTGGCTGCCGCGCGCGCAGGCGGAGACGATCAGGGAGCAGGCGCGGATTATTGATGAAACGCTTGCATCCTTTGTGCGCGGGCAAGGTTCCGTCTGTCTTATTCTCGGCGTCTTCTATGCCGTGGGCTTGTCTCTCGCAGGGCTCGATTTCGGCGTGATCATCGGACTGTTCTCCGGTTTGATTTCCTTCGTGCCTTTCGTCGGCTCGATCTTTGGCGGTCTGCTCAGCATCGGGCTTGCCGCCATGCAGTTCGATACGCTGACGCCCATCGCCATTGTCGCTGCCGTGTTTGTCGCCGGGCAGGCTATCGAAGGAAATTTCCTGACACCTAATCTGGTAGGCGAAGCGGTTGGACTGCATCCGGTCTGGGTGATCTTCGCCCTGCTGGCGGGCGGCGCGCTGTTTGGTTTTCTCGGTATTCTGATTGCCGTTCCGGTTGCGGCCGTGATCGGAGTGCTGATTCGCTTTGCCCTGTCACGCTATCTCGCCAGTCCGCTTCATCTGCATGGTATTCCGCCGGTGGATGATGAAGCAGATGATGGCGCGCGCTGAGATCGGACCGGCAGACATATCATGAGTGAACAGAATAACGGATCGCACCTGATTGGTGGCGAAGGTGGACAGCTGCCGTTGTCTCTCCAGCATCGCCCGGCTTTTGACCGGGGCGAATATCTTGTCTCTGTCTGCAATGAGGCGGCAACGGCCTGGATCGATTCCTGGCCGTCCTGGCCAGAGGCAACCTGGGGACTGAACGTGCATGGTCCCGAGGCCTCGGGGAAAAGCCATCTGGCGGAAGTCTGGGCCCGAAAGGCGGGAGCCATCATGCTCCGTCCGGCGGATCTGGATGTGGACCGGCTTCCAACATTGCTCGGCGAGGCCCGCTATGTGGTGCTGGACAATGTCGATGAGAGTCTGCCGGGCGTGCCCGCCTTTCATCTGTACAACATGATTGTCGAGCGCCGGGGCGCATTGCTCGTACTGTCCCGGACGCCGGTCTCGCGTATGGCGCTGCATCCGGCGGACGCTAAATCGCGCTTCGCGGCGCTTCCCGCCGTGGCGATCAGCGATCCCGATGATGCGTTGATCTCGGGAATTATGGACAAACTCTTTCGCGACCGGCAATTGTTCGTTGCTGAAGAGGTTCTGGCCTTTCTGGTCGGGCGCATGGAACGATCATTTTCGGAAGCGCGGGCGCTGGTCGAAAATATCGACGCCATGTCGCTTGCCGAGGGGCGCCGGATCACGCTGCCACTCGCACGGCGCGCGCTGGAAGCGCGGGCTGCGGGATAGCACCGGGACTGAAACGAAAAAACAAACAAACGGAGCACTATCCATGGATCTGGGAATTAAAGGGAAGAAAGCGCTCGTCTGCGCATCGAGCAAAGGTCTCGGCAAGGCGTCGGCGATGGCACTCGCAGAGAATGGCGCGGATCTGACGATCTGCTCGCGGACGCCGGAAGCGATCGAAGCAACGGCCGAGGAAATCCGGTCGGCGACCGGCGCGACCGTGCATGCGATCGCGTGCGACATCACCACGGAGGAAGGCCGGGCGAAAGCGCTGGCACCGTTCGACAGCAAGCTCGACATTCTCGTGAACAACGCGGGCGGCCCGCCGCCAGGCAACTTCCGGGATTGGACCCGGGACGATTGGATCAAGGCTGTCGATGCCAACATGCTGACCGCCATCGAGCTGATCAAAGCAACCATCGACGGCATGATCGAGCGTAAGTTCGGCCGTATCATCAACATCACCTCCGGTGCCGTGAAATCGCCCATCGCGATTCTCGGGCTTTCCAACGGTGCCCGTACCGGCCTGACTGGCTTCTGCGCCGGTATCGCCCGTGAAGTCGCCAAGGATGGGGTCACCATCAACGGTCTGTTGCCCGGCCCGTTCGACACTGACCGGCTGCGCGGCAACATGAAACTGCATGCGGACAAGGCGGGCGTCGATTTCGAAACCTATTACGCAGAGCAGGCCGCACAGCACACTGCCGGCCGGTTCGGTTATCCGGATGAGTTCGGTCAGACCTGCGCTTTCCTGTGCAGCGCGCATGCGGGCTATATCAACGGCCAGAACGTGCTGATGGATGGCGGCGCCTTCCGCAGCACCATGTAACGGGCTTAATGGCGGTATTCGTCATATCAGACGGAAACCGTCATCGAACTGAAACACCTGAGGATTACGGTCCGGCCCGGGATATTCCATGTCCCGGGCCGACCTGTGTTATGACAGCGAGAAGCGCTGTTGGCGCTGCGAGGTCCACACGATAGTCATGACGAGGAGACGACCCCGTGAGCGAGAGTCAGGCGGAAAGCACCACGCGTATAGACGCGGCATCGCCCGAGCGGTTTTTCAACAGGGAACTGTCCTGGCTCGGCTTCAATGCCCGTGTTCTTGAAGAAGCCAACAATACCGCGCACCCGCTGCTGGAGCGGCTTCGGTTCGTTTCCATTTCAGCGTCGAATCTGGACGAGTTCTACACAGTTCGGGTCGCCGGCCTGAAAGGCATGGTGAATGCCGGCGTGACCACGCCGAGCGCGGACGGTCTGTCCCCCACCAGTCAGCTTGTCGCGATCTCGGAAAAGGCTGCGGAACTGATTGCCGTGCAGCAGCGGTATCTATCCATGATGCTGGGCGAGCTGCGCACGGCAGGGTTTCATCTGATCACGGCGGCAGACCTCACCGCCGCGGACCGGAAGTGGCTCGACGGTCATTTCATCGATCAGATTTTCCCGCTGTTGACCCCGCTCGCCATCGATCCGGCGCACCCGTTCCCGTTCCTGCCGAACGGCGGTGTCTGTCTCGCGATGCAGCTCACGGATGCCTCGAACGGCATCGACATGGAAGCATTGCTTCCGTTGCCGGCCCAGGTCGGACGGTTCGTGCGTCTGCCGGGCAAGGATATCCGGTTCATCACCATTGAGCAGGTCATCATAGAACATGTCGATCAGCTGTTCCCGAATTTCACCGTCACTGGCAACGGAGTCTTCCGGGTGCTGCGAGACAGTGAGATGGAAGTGGACGAAGAAGCCGAAGATCTTGTTCTGTCGTTTGAGTCGGCCCTGAAGCGCCGGCGCCGGGGTAATGTTATCCGGCTCTCGATGAATCGGGACATGCCGGACGATCTCCGCGACTTTGTGGTCGATGAGATGAAGGTCGCCGCCGAGGATCTCTTCACTCTGGACGAAATGGTTGGCTTGGCCGACCTGTCCCAACTGATCGTCAGCGAACGTCCGGACCTGCTCTGGAAGCCCTTCAATCCGCGCTTCCCGGAGCGTATTCGTGATTTCGGAGGGGATTGCCTGGCTGCGATCCGGGCCAAGGACATTGTCGTCCACCATCCCTATGAGAGTTTCGACGTCGTCGTCCAGTTCCTGCGCCAGGCGGCAGCGGACCCGGCGGTGGTCTCTATCAAGCAGACGCTCTACCGGACGTCCAAGGGCAGCCCGATCGTGAATGCCCTGATCGAGGCGGCAGAGGCTGGCAAGTCAGTCACTGCCATGGTCGAGCTGAAGGCCCGCTTCGACGAGGAGGCGAATATCCGGCTGGCGCGCGACCTGGAACGTGCGGGCGTTCAGGTGGTTTATGGTTTCGTTGATCTGAAGACCCACGCGAAGATCTCGTTGGTGGTCCGGCGTGAGGGTAACGGTCTCAGGAACTACGTGCATTTCGGCACGGGGAACTATCATCCGATCACGGCGAAGATCTACACGGACCTCTCCTTCTTCACCTGCGATCCGGTTTTGTGCCGTGATGCCGCGCGCATGTTCAATTACATGACCGGTTATGCCACGCCGCAGCAGATGGACAAGCTGTCGCTCTCGCCGCTGACCATGCGTCAGAAGGTGCATGAGCTGGTGGAGACGGAGATCGAATTCGCCCGGCAGGGCAAGCCGGCGACGATCTGGGCGAAAATGAATTCGCTTGTCGACCCGGACCTGATCGACCTGTTGTATCGGGCGTCGAGCGAGGGCGTCAAAATCGAGCTGGTGATCCGCGGTATCTGCTGTCTGCGTCCAGGCGTGCCGGGATTGTCCGAGAACATCCACGTTCTCAGCATCGTTGGCCGGTTCCTCGAGCATTCACGGATTTTCTGCTTCGGCAATGGTCGGAAGCTTCCCTCCGATCAGGCGAAAGTGTACATGTCCTCCGCCGATTGGATGACGCGTAATTTGGACCGGCGGGTCGAGCATTTCGTTCCGATCGAAAACCGGACGGTGCACCGACAGGTTCTGGATCAGATCATGGTGGCGAACCTGAAGGACGAGACCAATTCATGGATCGCGGAGCCAGATGGTCACTACGTTCGGGTCGCTGCCGGTGCGGGAGCGTTCTCGGCACATAAATATTTCATGACCAATCCGAGCCTGTCCGGCCGCGGCAGCGCTCTGAAGCGGTCGAACGAAATGCCCAAGAAGCTGAGCGGCACGGAATAACGTTTGTCAGTTCCCAACTCGCAAGACGGCTGGATATCAAATACCGGGACCGACCATGTCGGTCTCGTTGGTGTCCTCGACATTGGATCGAACTCTATCCGTCTCGTCGTTTTCGAAGGCGACGGGCGGATGCCCATCCCGCTGTTCAACGAAAAAGCGCTTTGCGGTCTCGGCATGGGCTTGCAGGAAACCGGACATCTGTCCGAGCAGGGGGTCCGCTCGGCAATGGACAACCTGGAGCGCTATTTCACGATCGCCAAGGGTATGGGGGTCTCCGAGGTCCGTGTGCTGGCGACGGCGGCTGTCCGCGATGCCCGGAACGGGCACGAGTTCGTCTCGGCGGTCGAAGGCCGGTTCGGTGCCCGTGTCATGGTGCTTTCGGGAGATGAAGAGGCCCGGCTGTCCGCCCTCGGGGTGGTCAGCGCTTTCCCGGAGGCCGATGGCGTGGTCGGTGATCTCGGTGGTGGGAGCCTTGAGCTTGTCGACATCCAGAACAACAAGGCACGTCGTTTCGAGACCACGCCCCTGGGGCCGCTCCGGCTCGGCGAACTTACACGGCAGAACCGGGACGAGTTGACGGACAGGATCGACTCCAGCCTGAACGGAGTGCTTTGGCTCGACAGCATGTCCGGCCGGGACCTGTTCTCTGTCGGCGGTGCCTGGCGCAGCCTCGCACGCGCGCATATGGAGCTGACCGACTATCCGCTGGCGGTGATCCATCATTATGCAATCGGCGCGGAGGAAGCGGTCCGTTTCCTCGACGAGATTACCCGCACGGGCCGAAAGGACCTGCGGGCCCTCGATGCGGTCTCAAAACGCCGGGTGGAAAAGCTGCCGGTTACGGCGCTGGTTCTGAAACGGGTGATTGAACTCGGGCGCCCGCGCCAGGTTGTGTTCTCGTCTTTTGGATTGCGTGAGGGCTGTCTCTATGACCGGTTGCCGCGGGGAGAGCAGTCCCGCGACCCGTTGGTCGACAGCTGCATGGATATTGCACGGAAAAGCAGCCGCTTCAGTCCGCACCCGGAAGTTCTTGAACGCTGGATAGCGCCTTTTTTCGAGGACGTGCCCGCCGCGGAGCAGCGCTTGATCCGGACGGCTTGCATTCTCAGTGATTTCGCCTGGGGTGAGCATCCGAGCTATCGGGGCGAGCATGCCTTCATCCGGGTGCTGCGCCTGCCGGTGGTCGGCTTGAATCATGCCGACCGGGTGTTCCTTGCCTATGCGATCCTGGCTCGTTACACCGGCAGCATCGAAGAAGAGGGGACCCATCGGGTTCGCAAACTGCTGTCGATCCGCCGGCGCGACCTCGCCTACAGAGTCGGACTTGCCCTGCGGCTGGCTCTGACCCTGTCCGGGGGGGCGACGGAGCTTCTGGAGAGCGCCCGGCTCGAGCGTGAGCGGGACATGGTGGGGGAGCGCGGCTTTGTCATCAGCATGCACGGCCATCAGGGCGGGCTTGGCGGTGACGTGGTAACGCGGAGAATTGCCGCGCTGTCAGAAGCGCTGGGCCAGGATATCCGGATCGAACATTAAGAGGCGATACGGCTCTGTCAGAGCCGCATTAGCTTGATTTTCCCGGCTTCCGCGGTCAGTCCGATGCGCCCATGTTTCAGATTGACGGCATCCGCCCCGAAAAGGTCGCGGCGCCAGCCCTTCAAGGCAGGCACATCCGCATCATCGTCCAATGCGATGGCTTCGATATCGGCCGCGTTGGCGATCAGGCGGGCGGCGACTTTTTCTTCGTCCGAACGGATTTTCAGCAGCACCTTCAGCAGCTCGACAATCGGGCCGGGCGCCTCGCGCTTGTCGTCTTTCGCCGGAAGTCTGGGGCAGGCTTCCTTCGGCAAGGCAAGTCCCTTATTGACGACTTTGATGATTTCCTGACCTAACCGGCCGTTCGCCACCTGTGCATTGAAGGTCCGGGTGCGGGCCAGTTCTTCCGGTGTGCTCGGCGCGTGTGCGGCGATATCCATCAGCACGTCGTCGCGCAGGATGCGATTACGGGGTACATCCCGCTGCCGTGCTTCGCGTTCGCGGAAGGCCGCGATCTGCTGTAGAACGGCGAGGAATTTCGGCTTCCCGCTGCGGACTTTCAGGCGCTGCCAGACAGTTTCTGGATCGGGGTCGTAAATCGCCGGGTCCGCCATCTTGGCAACCTCGTCCGCGATCCAGTCCATGCGGCCGGATTCCTCGATGCTGGTTACCAAAGCGCGATAGACGGGGCGAAGATGGATGACGTCGGCGAGCGCGTAGCCGATTTGCTTCTCACTGAGAGGCCGATGGGACCAGTCCGCGAAACGCGAGCTTTTATCGAGATGAATGCCGGTCAGGCTTTGCACCAGCTTGTCGTAGGAAACCGAATCACCGAAGCCGCAGATCATGCCGGCGACCTGAGTGTCGAAAATCGGCGCCGGGAGCTCTCCGCAGAGATGGTAGAATATCTCAAGGTCCTGGCGTGCTGCATGGAAGACCTTCAGAACGTTTTTGTTCTTCAGGAGTTCGATAAGAGGAGCGAGGTCGAGCCCGTCCGCAAGGGTGTCGATGGCGACAGCCTTCTCATCGTTTCCTAACTGAACCAGGCAAAGCTGGGGATAGTAGGTCTTCTCGCGCATGAACTCCGTGTCGATTGTCACGAAGTCTTCGGTCGCGAACTCGGCACAGACGGCGGAGAGCGCAGCGGTATCGGTAATAACGGTCATAGAGTTCTCATACACGGAAAACACGCGCAGCGGAATGCTGCCTTTGAGCCAAAACAGTCTCCTGATTTCAACGCTATAAGCGGTCGAGCAGAGATGTGTTAAATAATGATAAACTGCGAAGCTTGCCTATTTTTGAGATACCGCTAAAATAAAACTAAATAAGTTGTTGATTCTTGCGGGGGAATCGATGTGAGGCGTAGTCTTGTAGTTGCAGTATTGCCGTTTTTGCTGGGTGGTTGCCTTCCAGCGATCCCTCCGGCAATCAGCCTTGCTACTACCGGGTTATCCGGCCTCGCGCTCCTTGCTACCGGGAAAACGACTGCCGACCACGTCATTTCCGCTGCGGCCGATGAAGATTGCTCGATGCTGCGCGTCGTTTTCGGTGATGAGCCGTGTCGCGCGTACGATGGCGATAACGCGAAACCTCTGACGGAACTTGTCGCTTACTATCCAGGCGATTTCGACGACTGGGTCGATCAGAATTCAATTCCAGCAGGAACGGTTACGGGGACGACTATTCTTCCCGCCTCCTTCGGCGGAGCTCCCGCTGTCGTGGAACCGGATGCCCCGGCCTCCGCAACATTGCTTGCCGAAACAGCCTTCGGTGAAGATGAGAAGCGCGCCGTTCCTCCCTCCATCAGCGCGGGCCTTTCGCCGCTCAATGATCTGAGTATCGCCGGTTTTGCACCACTTGATCCCGGCCATGCGATGAAGCCGATCGAGCTTGAGAGCGTTGTCTCGAAAGATGATCTGCTTGTCCTGCCGATTTCCGCCCGGGCAAGCTGGAAAATTTCACCCGATGCAGATCTCACGGGACATAAGCGGAGCATGAGCTCTGCCAGTGCAACGGAAGTGACTGTTCTTCCGGTGCAGCGGCCGGTCCATCGCGCCGCGACGCGGCCGGGTCTTGCGCAGCCTGAGGATCACTTCGTGATGCTCGGTTCCTTCCGTGACAAGAAACGGGCGGAGCACCTGAAAGACATGGCGCCGAACTCTGTTGGCTCGGTGCCGGTCATCATGTCAGTGCATGTCAGGGGCAGCTTGTGGCACCGGGTTGCCGTTGGGCCCTTCACTGGCAAGGATGCTCTGCGCATGGCTTCCGCGCTCGGGCCGGTTTCCGGCAAAATGCCCTGGGCGGCCAAAATCACGAATTAATCGGGCGGCGGCCTTCTTGGCCGTTTCTGATTGGGTAAGATCGCACCCGGCTTTCGAGCCGGGTGTTCTTTAATGCCCGGTGCTCTTCGAGAAGAGATGGATGACCGTGACCCCGATCACTATGAGCAGCAGGCCGATGATTGCGGGAAGGTCCGGGATCTGTTTGTAGATTACGGCACCGGCCACGGTCACCAGGACAATCCCGCTGCCGGCCCAGATACCATAAGCAATACCTACGGGAATTTCCCGCAGGCAGAAGCTCAGCAGAACAAAGGCGGCGGCATAGGCGACCAGCACGACGGCCGATGGCAATAAGACCGTGAAGCCGTTGGTTGCCTTCAACGCCATTGTACCGATCACTTCGGCGAAGATGGCGAGGGCGAGAAAGAGGTAAGCCATACGGCTCGCTCCCATGAATGCTTTGAAATAACGGCCGTCTGAGCGTGCGCTCAATACCGCAGGCAGAACCTAGGCTTTCCGGTCTGCCCGGGCAACGGGGCGGATGTTGGGACGGAACGAAAAAAAGGGAGCTGATTGCTCAGCTCCCTTAGGTTTGCT
>CEOE01002007.1_pt1 | contig 10803 bp, 14 predicted proteins | sample 530211 | NCBI WGS metagenome assembly CEOE01 (sample SAMEA2619779, study PRJEB7988) | marine metagenome | isolation source: saline water (ENVO:00002010), including
AATTATAAAAAAACTATCCAATGAAATTTTTAACCTTCTTAAATCTTGGGTGTCTTGATATCTGTTCGAACATGTTGAAGTCCGCAGAAAATGTGGGAATAGATATGGATGATTTCTTGATTGCCTGTATGGATGAGGATGTTTATAGATCTCTGATACTCAAAGGATATAAGGGTGCATTCCTTTATATGGATCAAGAACTAAAGGAATATCAAGACTGGACATTCAATCGGAATAGTGGATTTAGAAATATTGTAAGACATAAGTGGAAGATCATTAATCAGGTGCATAAGGAGCATCCTAATTTGATGTGGGTAGATACTGATATTGTATTCAAAGAGAACCCTGTTGATATTTTGACTGGTCATGAAGAAGTATTATTTCAAACTGATGCTCCTGGGTCTATAATCTGCACTGGCTTTATGGTGTTTAATGAGACTCCCGAATGCCGTCAGTTGGTAGAAGAATGCGGTGCAGATGATTCTGATGATGATCAACTCATTATGAATCGTATTGCACTTACAAAGTATAATGATCATGTTGCATTGCTTTCGGAGGATCTCTTTCCTAATGGAAATGTTTACTACCAGCAAGGTAAGAAAGAGAATGCAATGATTGTCCATAATAATTGGATGGTTGGTGTAGAAACAAAGATCAATAAGTTTAAAGAGGAAGGTCTGTGGTTTATTTGAATTCGGAGTATGATTATCTGAGACCAAAGTCTCTTACACCAACATATCCTCCTTATCATCAAGGAGAATATCTTGAAGAGTATTTTTATAGTCATTATCAACAATTAGAAGATAAACCAAAGAGAGAATATATTGACATCTTCTGGTCAAATATTTTTTGTAATAAGATCTGGGCTGGTCAACCATATCCAGATTTGCAGAATCTACTTTATGAAACATTGAGTGCTGATAGAAAATACTTTACAGTTTGTCAACAAGATGATGGGCCTTTTGAAGATTTTCCAGAAGATACTATGATTTTTTCTGCTGGTGGTAATCGTAAGAAGGGTAATGTAATTCCTATTCCACTTGTTTGTTCCTCTATTACAAATGTCCCTGAGAAGAGACATAAGTATTTTGCTTCTTTTATTGGTTCTAATACTTATTGGGTAAGGACTGATATGGTAAAGGCATTTCGTGGTAAGGATGATTGTCTTGTTAAAGCAGGTAGTTGGGATATTAATGTCGGTGAAGAAAAACTGAATAACTTTCTTGATGTTATGTCTGCTTCTAAGTTCTCTTTATGTCCTAGAGGATATGGAACCACTAGTTTTAGACTTTATGAGTCCTTCCAATTGAATACTGTTCCTGTTTATATTTCTGATGATCATGCACTTCCTTGGTCCGATGAACTGGACTGGGAAAAATTCTGTGTTATAATTGGGGAGGATGACATTGCAAATACCTATGATATTTTGAGGGGTATTTCCGATGATACATACAATGAGATGTTGAAGAAGGGACAGGAACTCTATCAAGATTACTTCTCGCTTCAAGGTGTCTTTGAGAATATTATTAAAAGAGTTAGATGAAGAAAGTTCTTTTAGTCTTTGGATCTTATGCTGATCAAAGACAACAATTTTTTGATACTTACATGTCTCCAAGAAATCAAGAGTATGCTGATAAGCATGGTTTTGAATATCTTGAACTAAAAGAAAATCTCTATAAGTATCGTGGTAACTATACATGGTTAAAGTTTACCATTCTTGAGCAGATGCTTGAGGAAAGTTATATTACCGATGGAGATATTGTTACACATTTGGATGCTGATATGTGCATCGCAAAGGTTGATGAACTCTATCAGACGAACAAATCTTTTACATATTCTATTGATTCTGGTAATACCCATTGTATGGGAAATTTTTCCATCAAGATCAATGATTGGTCTAGAAAGTTAGTCGATAATATTCTTTCCGAAGATAGGTATCAGGATCTTAATGATGTCGTATCCAGGCACGAAAGGTTTGGGTATGTCAATAGTTTTTGGCACGAGTTCAGAGAGCAAGCATCCTGGTATTCTCTTGCAGGTATTAAGAGACATTCTGATGAACCATTCTGGAATCTTCCAGATTATGGTTGGCACTCTGATAAGAATGAATGGACAGTTTATTCCCTAGAAGAACTTTATGAACATGTAGAGATTCTTCCTACAGCATGGAATGTTACGGAGATGGAAGGTGAATCTGATTGTCAGTTCTTAATTAACAAAGTAAATAAAGATGATGTAATTATTCGTCATTTTGCAGGAGGACAACAATGGAGAAAGGAGTGGTTTAACTAATGGATTTAATGCATATTACTGATGACCTTACTATGGTCAATGAAGGTCATGTTGGTGGATTTATAATTGAAAAAGATCCAGCAACTTATACTCCACATTTGTGGGAGTATTTGTGTAAAAAATTTAATATTGAGACGGTTTTGGATGTTGGATGTGGAATGGGACATGCTATTGAAGAATTCAATAAGCATTGTGATGAAGTAGTTGGAGTTGATGAATCTAAGTATGTCGTAGAGAATTCACTCTTTACAGAACAGATTTTTTATCATGATTTCTCTGTGGGAACTTTAGAAACAGAAGATAGATATGATCTTTGTTGGTCCTGTGAATTTGTAGAGCACGTTGATGAGGACTATAGGGATAATTTCTTGGAAGTATTTGCCTATGCAAAGCATCTTGCAATTACATATGCAGAACCTGGGCAACCTGGACATCATCATGTTAATTGTCAACCAAAAGAATATTGGATTGAAAATTTGAAAAGATATGGATTTGAGTATGATGAAAAAGTTACTCAAGAGTTGAGAGAAGTTGCATATAAAGATGCATTAGAATATAATTCTCAGTATAAAGATAATCACTTCAATCTTAGAGGTCTTTTCTTTATTAAAAAGGATAGTTGATGAAGAATATGAAAAAAGAAACTCTGACAGTTGACTTTGTAGACTTTTGGCCAAATCTTATTAAGACTGATAATTACTTTTATCACTTATTGAGTCAGGAGTTTGATGTTGTTATTACTGATCAAGAACCCGACATTCTTTTTCATTCTGTTGACTACTTCGGACAGAAGAATCATTTAAGATATAATAAAGGTAAGACAAAGAAAGTATTCTATACTGGAGAGAATCAACCAGCAGACTTTAATCAGTCGCACTTCGCTTTTACTTTTGAAGATATTGAGGATGAGAGAAACTATAGACTTCCTCTTTGGGCGATGCATCTTAACTGGTTTAGTGTTCCACATAACGAACATCGTGATCAATCATACCTCCACTCAGTAGATAAATTCCTGGAGAAAGATTTATCTAATCTCTCTGATAAAAAATGGTTCTGTTCTTTTGTTGCAACACAACCAAAAGGTAAGAGAGTTGAATTTGTTCCCAAACTTATGAAAAGAGGTGAAGTTCATTGTGGTGGTGGACTTTATAATAATATTGGAGGACTCCTTGAGGGTAGAGGAGATCAAGAAAATAAGATTAATTTCTTAAATTATTTCAAGTTTAATATTAGTTTTGAGAACACTTCTAATAAAGGTTATGTGACGGAGAAGATTATTCAACCAATGTTTATGAATACTATTCCAGTATATTGGGGTGCTCCTGATGTTGTAAATGATTTTAATGAGAAGTCCTTTATCAATGCTCACGATTTTGAAAGTGATGATGATTTGATTGACTATATACTTCAGGTTGACAATGATCAAAGTCTCTACGGAGAGATTCTGAGTGAACCTTGGTTTAAGGATAATCAGATTCCAGAATTTGTTAAACCGGACAATGTTTTAAATTTTTTTAAGGATAAAATATTAAAATGAAAACTTACATTATTCATTATACCAAACTTAAAGATAGGAAAAAAAATATAAATGATTTTTTATCAGATACAAATTTTGATTATGAATTTATTGAAGAATATGATAAGGAAGATATAACTGAACAAGATCTTCAAAAGTATTTTTCTAGAGAACAAGAAATTTTTCATCAAAAGATAACACCTCTATGGGGATATGTTCCATATAGAGAAATCAACATGGCAGAAATATCTTGTACAATAAAACATGTTATTGCTTTAGGTAAAATTGCAAATCAAAAAGAAAAATACGGATTAATTTTGGAGGATGATGCCATACCAACTGATAAAAATTTTGAAAGGTATATAAAAGAAGCAATAAAAAATTCTCCCGATGATTGGGATTTTATTTTTCTTGGTGAAGGATGCGGTATTGATTTTATTAATAAAAAAATAAATGACGATCGATTTGAAGTTATAAACAAAAATTGTGTAAAAGCAAAACATCCTGCAACAAATTGTGCAGAAGCGTATCTTGTAAACAAAGAATCTGCTAAAAAAATTTATGATTCTATTATTCCTTTCAACATAACTAGTGACTGGGAATTAGCATATCAGTTTTATAAATTAAACATGAATGTTTATTGGTACATCCCACCAATTTTTTATCAAGGATCTAAAACCGGCAAATACAATTCTGAATTGAGATAGGAGTATTTAAAAAATGAAATATAAAAAAGAATCTGGACTACCATACCAACCATGGGAATGGGTATTTGACAACATACAATTTCAGGATAGAGAATGTTTTTATGTTGATATTGGTGCTTATGATGGATTGAGTTCTTCCAACACTGCTCATTTTGATATTAATTTGGGATGGAATGGTATTTGTATTGAACCTCATCCTGATGTTTTCCCCAATCTTCAAAAAAATAGACCACAGTCTCTTAACATGAATGCATGTGTTTCTAGTGCTGATTGTGAAGTTGATTTTTTGTCGGTTAAAAGTCCAGAAAATTCTCCAGTGGGTTGGAAACCAGAAATGTTGTCAGGAATTTATAGTGAATTTTCTGATCAGGGTAAGAATAGAATAACTAACGATCTCTCTGTTCATGGTGGATCCATCGAAATCATAAAGGTTAGATCTAGACTATTTAATGATATTTTAAAAGAAAATTCCATAACAAAAGTTGATTATTTATCTATAGATACTGAAGGGTCCGAATATGATATTATATCTTCAGTAGATTTTGATTATTTTGATATTAGAGTTATTACAGCAGAAAATAATTCAGGATCAGATAATGTTAAAAAACTTTTAGAGCAGAAAGGTTATATCTTTTTGACAAAATGTTGTTCTGATGAAATCTACGCAAAAAAATGAAAAAGATAGCATGTATTAAATTTGCCGGTTTAGCTTCCGGAGGAACCGAAAAGGTATTGCAAAATATTGCAATGATTCTTTCTAAGAACAATTATCAAGTCGATTATTACTATACTAATGCTGCACCTTTTCTAAACCATTGGTTTGTTCATCCAGACAATGATGAAGGTAGAAAAAAACTTGTAGAGTCTTGTGGTGTTAATACTATTCCAGTTTATGTAGAATCGAAACAAGCGGATATAGTGCCCTATAAATGGAATAATACAGACTTTTGGGATTTGTTTGATGAGAGTAAGTATGATGCAATTCAAACTGCAAGAGGAGGATATCCAGAATACCCATTTAATCTTTTAAATAAGACAAAAATTGTTGATGGAATTCACAGTGATAGTGGAGAAGATAAGGATAATATAGTAAAATCTATTTTACTATCAAAGTGGCAGGCAGAGAGGTGGGGTAGAAATGGAGGCAATTTGAATAAATCTGTCATTATACCAACACTAGTCACAGTTCCTTCTAAAAAAATAAAGTCAACACTTAGAAAAAAATTAGGAATTCCTGAAGATGATTTTGTTTACGGATTTCATCAAAGAAATGATCCAAATATTTTTTCTCCAGCATCTTTGTATGCATACTCTTTAGTTTCTGGTAAAAATAATCACTTTATTCTTCTTGGTGGAAGTGATAGGCATAGAGAACTTGCAAGACAAATGGATCTAAGTAATATCCATTTTTTAGATTTTTCTTCTGATTCAGATTTAATTCATGATTTTCTTGGATCTATTGATGTATACACTCATGCTAGACTAGATGGCGAAGTTTGTTCTGGGTGTATAATTGAGGCAATGTATCATGGAAAACCCGTTTTATCTCATCCGGGAACAGTATCCATGGGTCATTTAGAACAAATAGAGGGATGTGGGTACATGGCATATTCTGTAGAGGAATATGCAAATAAAATGTATGAAATTGAAAATAGTAAAGATCTTTACTTGGATATGAGTTCTAGGACTTATCAAAAGTATAAAGAAAAATACTCCTACAGTAGTATAGAGAAACAAATTCTTGACTTATATCAAGAAGTTGTGTAAAATTGTTTAAAGTTATCGGAGAAATGCAAATGAAAGGTGAGGTAATTGAACAAACCTTCGGAAGACAAATTGATGAAGGACATTTGGGAGGTTGCTCTGTTAATGGAGACGTGGCAACTTATTATCCAAATATGTGGGAAAAAATTGTTGATGCTTATAATGTAAAGACAGTACTTGATATCGGATGTGGTATTGGATATGCAAGTAAATATTTTCAATCTTTGGGATGTGATATTTTAGCTGTTGATGGTAGTGTTGAAGTTGGCGAATTGTCGGTGGTTCCCGAACACTTTCTTTTAAATGACTATGAAGTTGGTCCTGCTCTTTCTAGGTCTGAAATTGAATATAATGATGTTCCAGTAAAGAATTTTACTTTTGATCTTTGTTGGTCTTGTGAATTTGTAGAACATGTTTGGGAAGAGTATTCTCAAAACTTTATCGATGATTTTAAGCAGTGTAGATACGTTGCAATGACTTTTGCTACTCCTGGTCAGGGTGGTCATCATCATGTCAATGAACAACCCGAATCTTATTGGATTGAAAAAATGGAATCTAATGGGTTTGAGTATCTTCCTGAGGAGACTATGCGATTCAAAGAAGAATCTAAAGTTGATATGGAAGAAAGAATGCAAGGATATGAGAAGTACGTACACTTTTTATATAGAGGATTGTTTTTCAAAAACAATAATGTTGAATGATTATATCTTCGTGCCCACTTAGAGTATCTTTATTTGGTGGGTCTACAGATAATCCATATTTTATTGAAAAGTATGGACGTGGATCCGTTATTAGTTTCACATCTAATTTGAAGACCTACATTACTCTCCATCAAGATAAGTTTGGATACAATAGTGAGGGTAGAAAGTATATTGTTAATTACTCTCGACGTGAAGAGGTAGAAAATATCTCTGATATTAGAAATGAACTTGTGAGGATTGTGTTTGATTATTTCAATTGTAATCCTACAAATATTTCTATGACTAGTGATGCCTATTCTCAGGGTAGTGGATTAGCATCATCTTCTGCATACATTATTAGTTTGATTAAAGGTATCTCATTATTCAATAATCTGAATTTAACAGACATTGAGATTTGTGAGTTAGCATATAAACTTGAACTAAAAATGAATCCATACTGTGGATATCAAGATCCTTATGGATGTGGTATTGGTGGATTCAAACGTATTGATTTTGAGAAAGGTGGTATTGTAAGGTATGATTTTTTATCAACTGATCTATTTAAGTATTATGATATGCACCTTGTCTTTACTGGGATTACTAGAAACTCCAAGAATGTATTGAAGTGTGTAACTGATAATATTGATAAGGCAGTTTCTCTGTTGGATACTGTTGAGCAAGCTTATTCTGCTTTGCAAGATAATGATTACACAAGATTTCTAGAACTGATAAATGTAAGTTGGGAACAAAAGAAAAATACTACATCCAGTATTACAGAAAACAGAGTTATTAGAATTATTGATAAAACCTTACTTGAAAATGATACTGTAATAGCACATAGATTGTGCGGGGCTGGTAATGGTGGTTTCTTTCTTGTTTTCTCTATTAAGCATGATTTGAATATTCCTTATGAATCGACTAAAATTGATATTGAGTCTAATGGTGTAATTGGTAGAATTGTATGAATCCATTTAGAGAATATATTGATACTCTTGAATGCGCCCATATGGGTAATGAGTTTGAGAAGTTTCAGGAAGCATTTAACAATCATGAAAGAGTCATAATCTTGGGTAATGGTGGTAGCAGTTCAGTTGCATCACATATTTCTCAGGATTATATGAAGTTTCAAGATAAGAAAGTTTCGATTCTTTCTGACCCATCCATGTTGACCATGCTTACAAATGATTTTGGGTATGAAAATGCATATCAAAAGTTTCTAGAGTATTATGTGGAGGATGAAACTCTTGTTGTTCTGATGAGTTCTGGTGGAGAGTCAAAAAATATTTTGAATTGTCTAACCTGGTGTGAAGAAAACAAGGTCAACTATGGTATTTTGACAGGGTTCTCTCCCGAAAATACTATTAGAACCAGGGCAACAAACGCTCTCTGGAACTATTATATTGCCAGTGAAGACTATGGTGTGGTAGAATGTGTTCACCAGATCTTCCTTCATGGAGTTGTATGAGGTATTGTTTTGATATTGATGGCACATTGTGTCATACACCTAATAAGGTGAATGGAAAACCAGATTATCACAATGCTATTCCTCTTCCTTGGATGGTGAGAGCGGTCAATAATCTATATGATCAAGGTCATCATATAATTATGATGACTGCTCGTGGAAGAGGATCTGGTATTGACCATACTGATCTGACTCGCAATCAATTAGAAATATGGGGTTACAAGTATCATGAACTTGAACCCATGTTCCACAAACCAACTGCTGATCTTTTCATTGATGATAAAGGTATTGAAGTAAATCAGTGGGCAGCTTCTCAACCAAAATTGAAAGGTATTGTTGCTGGAGCATTTGATCTTATTCATCCTGGATATGTGAGAATGTTCAAAGAGTGTAAGTGGCATTGTAATCACCTTACAGTTGCTCTTCATGAAGATCCTTCAGCATCACGTTCATATAAAATGAAACCAGTTCATACTGTGGAGGAAAGAAAAGAGATATTAAAATCAATCATATATATTGATGATATTATAGTATATCAAGAAGAAGAAACATTTTTAAGTTATCTTGAACATTACGATGTAAGATTCTTGGGTGATGATTATAAGGATGGATCTTATACTGGTAAAGATAATTCAATTGAGATTGTCTGGTTAGATAGATCTCATGGATATTCTACTAGTAAATTAAAAAATAAAATTTCACAATCTATTGATAAGTTATGACTAAAAGTTTGGTTACGGGTGGAGCAGGATTCATTGGGTCTCACATTGTAGATAAACTTCTTGAGATGGGTCATGAAGTTGTTTGTTATGATAATGAGAGTGCAGAATCTAATGAAAAGTTTTATAGAAATCCTAAGGCTTACAATATAAAAGGTGACATTAGAGATTATAAGTTATTGAAAAACTCAATGACTAATATAGATTATGTGTTTCATCTTGCTGCCGAGTCTAGAATTCAACCTGCTATTTTGAATCCTATTGAGGCAGTCAGTGTGAACTGTGTGGGCACGGTTACTGTTCTTCAGTGTGCCCGTGAGGCAGGAGTGAAAAAAATAATTTATTCTTCTACTTCATCTGGTTATGGATTTAATGAACCACCCAATGATGAACTTCAGAGTGATGATTGCCTGAATCCTTATTCAGTATCTAAAGTTGCTGGTGAGAAATTGTGTTCCATGTATACAAATCTTTTTGGACTTAAAACAATTGCTTTTAGATACTTTAATGTTTATGGTGAAAGACAACCTCTTAAAGGACAGTATGCTCCTGTAATTGGTATCTTCTTACGTCAACGTGATGCAGGAGAACCACTTACGATTGTTGGTGATGGAGAGCAACGTAGAGACTTTACGCATGTATCTGATGTCGTATCTGCTAATGTGCTTGCGGCAACGGTAGATGTTGATGATGAAAACTATGGTCAGTTGTATAATGTTGGTAACGGTGTAAATTATTCTATTAATGAGATTGCGAATGCGATTTCTGAGAATCAAACAAATATTCCTCCAAGGATTGGAGAAGCAAGAACTACCCTGGCAAACAATACAAAGTTAAAAACTACTTTTGGTTGGGATCCAAAAGTTAATCTAATGGAGTGGATTTCTGAGCAATGAATCTTATTATAGAATACTTTAACTCTCTCAATCATATGAGGAATGGAGAGTTTCTCTATTGCCTTCATCAAAATCTTGGAAATGATTTGATTGATAATGTATACATTTTCATGGAAGATGATGCTGAATTAAATTTTGACTCTCCTAAAATTCATAGAATAGTTAGAGAGAATAGACCCTCATATAAAGATTTTTTTGAATTCTGTAATCAAAAATTGAAGAATCAAATCTGTGTTGTTGCAAATGCGGATATTATTTTTGATGATACTCTTCGATATTTTAAAAATATTGATATGACCATGCAGTTTTATGCCCTGACTCGTTGGGAAATATCTACTAATGACGGTAAGAATTGGGAAATAGAACCATATGATAATGCTGCATCACAGGATGTATGGATTTTTAAGACACCAGTTTTGACTTCAGAGAGTATGAACTACACGATGGGTAAACCTGGATGTGATAATAAGATTGCATATCATATGAGAGAACTTGGATACACTTGTCGTAATCCTGGTAAGAAAGTTGTTACAGTTCATTTTCATCTTACTAATTTTAGAACTTATAGTGTAACGGATGATAGAGTTCCTGGTCCTTATTTGCTGATTGCACCTGTGGATAATTTCAGTGGAGAACCAGTTCATATTGATATTGATGGGTTTGATGAGCATGGAAGACCATATCAAATGGTTAAAAAGTAATCAACAATACAAAAGACTACTTGACAAGACTTTATGTTTCCTATATAATATTGTTATGTTTCTTAA
>CEOE01019255.1_pt1 | contig 10801 bp, 6 predicted proteins | sample 530211 | NCBI WGS metagenome assembly CEOE01 (sample SAMEA2619779, study PRJEB7988) | marine metagenome | isolation source: saline water (ENVO:00002010), including
CCCGACGATGACGGCGTGATGCGCGGCAACCGGTTCCTGATCAATCCATTCGGCTGGCACTGGTCTGAAGTCACAGCCTCCTCAATGGTGCTCTGCGACGGTGACGGCATTGTCCTTGAAGGATCGGAGACGGTTGAGGACACGGCCTTCTTCATTCACAGCCAGATGCACAAACACGTGCCGAGTGCCGTCTGCATCATGCACACGCATATGCCCTATGCCACCGCCCTCACCCTGCTGGAAGGCGGTCGGCTTGAGATGTGCGAGCAGAACGCGCTGATGTTCGACGGCCGCATCGCCTATGACGACGAATATGAAGGCCTGGCGCTGGATGAGGATGAAGGCGCGCGGATGGCGAGCAAGATGGGTAATAACGCGATCCTGTTCCTCGCCTGCCATGGCGTCATCACCACCGGCGCGACGGTGCAGGATACTTTCAACGATCTTTATTACCTCGAACGCGCCGCCAAGGTGCAAGTGCTGGCGAAATCCACCGGCCAGAAAATGCGCACCATCTCGGAGCGGGTTCGCTCCCACACCCGCCAGCAAGCCTCAACCGAAAACGCCCGGGTCGCCGACCGTCATTTCAAGGCGCTGCGCCGGATGCTGACAAAGGAAGAGCCCGACTTTCTGAATTAAGATGCCAAAGTCTGAAGTCAGAAAACAAATCGAATAAACTTTTATGGCGAATATCATGGCATGAAAATAACCCTTTAAGCGCATACCGATTGGTGGCACGATCCCGCCTTGTCGTGGGCACAGGTTCGCGACGATGCAGGACCGGAATCGATGGACGGGCACGGGAAAATCGATAGCGACGCCGAGCAAGGGAATAGTGCGCCGACGGATCACGCGCTAGCCCCCTATCTCAGCATTCAGAAAGCAGCCGCCGGCTTGCGGTCTTTCTATGACGACCCGGCGAACCGAGAGCAGCTTCTTGAGGCAATCGGCCGGATTGTCTCGGCACACAAGATCACTCTGCTCTCTATCGACGTTTTCGATACAGCATTGCTTCGATCGCCGGGATCCGAACTTGGCCGTTTCTGGTCTCTCTCGAAGCGCTTCCACGAAACCCTTCCGGCCGGTGCCACCGGGCCGGTTTTGACGGCGGAAGACGCATTGCTTGTCCGCATCGCCGCAATGCGCGCCGCCTATGGCATGCAACGGCATTCCCTCATTGGGAGCGATCCGTCACTCGACGATATTGCCGGAACCGTCTGCTCGCTTCTCGACCGGCCGGATCTGACCGAGCATTATGCCCGGACCGAAGTGGAATGCGAGATAGAGGACGTTTCGCTCAATCCCCTGATCCCCGAGATCAGGGGGCGCTTCCCCTCGCTGCGCATCGTGTTTCTCTCCGACATGTATCTCGACAGCAGGCGGATCGGGCGCATTCTCGCGGCAAAGAGCCGTTCCTATTCTCGTCCCGAGATCTTTTCATCGGCGGACGGGCACGGCAGCAAGATTGGCGGCGGCCTGTTCGATCATGTTGCGAAAACACTCTGCGTTAAACCGAACCACGCTCTGCATATAGGCGATCATCTGGAACATGACTATCGCGGCGCCAAGCGCCGTGGCTGGCATGCTCTGCATCTTCCTTTGCCGGATGAAGAACTGCGCGAAAGGCGGACCCGTTTTAACGGAACCCGTGCGGAGATCGTCGCGCTGGAAGGCGGCTTCGGACATGACTGCAGGTTCGCGCCATGACCAGGCACCCCACCGAGAAAAGGGACCTCCGGGAAATCGGGCGCGAGCTTCTCGGCCCACTCGTCAATCTCTACCTGCTGAAACTGCACGCACATCTTTTGCAGACCGACCCGCAGCGCGACCGCATCCTGTTCGGGCTCCGGGCCGGGCTCCGTATCCGTTCCCTCTACGGCACATGGCTGGATCGGCGCGGCTCCACCCTTCCCGGTCATGCCGTTCTGTTCAAAACCTCCCGGCTGATGGCGGTAAAGGCAGCCTTCAAGGCTGTCCCCGACCTCGCGCTCACGGCTCTTGCCCAGGAACTTGACGGAGAGAGCCTGGACACCATCGTCCGCGCCCTGCTCCGGGCGGAAGCATCACCCGGACGGTCGAAACGCGACATTCCCCGTATCCGGCAACAGCCGCTTCATGAATTCCTGCGCAGGGACATTCCGGAAGCAAAGCGCGTGCGGCGCCACATGCACCGGCAGGCGGACCTCTTCGCGGACTATCTCGATGCCATTGCCGGACCGGCAGAGCGGCTTGTTCTGGTCGATACCGGGTGGCGCGGCACCCAGCAACTCCTGCTCGAACGGACTTTCCCGAAGAAAGACTGGAGCGGTCTGTATTTCGGCTGTATCGGGCGAGCCGATATTCTGGGTGCTCGCCCCCAGAGAATGTCAGGGCTGATGTTCGACAGCCCGGATATCGATCCCGAAAACCCTGTCTCGATCCTCGTCCTCCACCGTCATCTGATCGAGAACCTGTTCGAACCGTCTTTCCCCTCCGTCGAGCATCTCGACCGTAAAGACATCGACGCCGCGAGACACGGAACAGCAGCGGAAAACCCGAGCCGTGAATTGCCCGATCCCGCGTATGAAGGCGTTGTCGACCATATCGAAGCCCACGCATCGGACAGCCCGCAGGAAATCGCAGCCGCCTACGCGATGGCGATGACCCGCCTGCCGGACATGATCGCGACACCGACACCGGCAGATCTGGAACAGCTCACCCTGAAGCCGCGCTCTCTCGATCTTGGCCGGACCGGCTCGGTCTCGGTCCTATTGCCCGCAAAAGACCGCCATCCAGGCGACAGCCCGCAACAACGGATCGACGAAGCACTGTGGGGACCGGGGCAGGCCACCATCGAGTTTGACGGGAACCGCAGGCAACGCGCCCAGCGGGCATTACAGTCAAAAGTGACGCGGCAGCCGCGCGCCGATGAGCTATCCGTTGCAATTATCACCCGCACCAAGGATCGCCCCCTTCTTCTGGAAAGAGCGGCCCGCAGCGTTGCCGGGCAAACCTACCCGAACATCCGCTGGATCGTGGTCAACGACGGTGGCGACCCAGAGCCGGTGCACGATGTTCTGGAAGGATCTCTCGTCGATCCGGGCCGGATTGCCTTTCTCTCTCATCCGGAAAGCCTTGGCATGGAAGCGGCATCGAATGCCGGCATCCGGGTATCCACCGCCGAACTGATCGTTATTCATGACGACGACGATAGCTGGGAGCCGGATTTCCTCGAGCAAGCCGTCACTTTCCTGAACCGGCATGACGGGCTGTATGACGGCGTCGTTTGCCACAGCACACATGTCGAAGAGATCATCTCCGGAAACACTGTTCTTGAATGTGGCCGCCGCCCCTTCAACAACTGGCTGCAGAATGTACAGATCGCCGAAATGGCGGCTGGAAATGTGTTCCCGCCCATATCCTTCCTGTTCCGCCGTTCCTTATGGGAGAGTCTCGGCGGGTTCGATGAGACACTTCCGGTGTTGGGGGACTGGGACTTCAATCTGCGCTTCCTGATGGAAGCCGATATTGGTGTGCTGCCATTGCCGTTGGCGAACTATCATCATCGCTCGGAAGAGGGTGAGGACACTGGCGGCAATTATGCGAATTCCGATAGTGGAAGCGAAAATCCGCATGTCGCCTACAGTGCCATTCTGAGAAACCGCTACCTGCGACGCGCGGCGCATGACCCGCAATTCGCCACGCTCGCAGGCCTGATGGGACAGGCCTACGGATTGGGAGATCTGCGGTCACGTCTCCAGACAGCCCCGGCGAGGGTATCCGGCGCAGAAGACGAGTCTGAAGTGGAAAGCCTGAGAACGCGTTGTGCCACGCAGCAGCAGGAACTCGACCGGCGCTGGGTTCTCCTGCAAATGACCGTAACCGAAATCATTCGCACCCGGGGCCTGTCAATAGAGGCGGGCGACCTGATCCGGCAGATCTCCAGCCTGGCCGGCCAATATGTCCAGTCGACCGTGATTCAGCCGCCGCCGGACTTCGACGAGACAGCGTATCGGATGGAAAACCCGGATATCGCCCGGGCCATTGCCGAGGGACGCTTCAAGACCGCTTTTGACCACTTCAGCAAGTTTGGCCGGCACCAGGGCCGGCAGCGGCCACATGCGGAACCCGCCGTGCAACAACGGATGCATGCCGATGACTGAACAGCTCCCCGCCGCCAGCGCCTATATCCGCACCTTGCGGACGGAGATCAGCGCCGCCGAGGAAAAGGCGCAGCGCGTCCGGCACACCATCGAGTCCTGTTGGTCAATGCCAGCAGACGCGCTCCCGCCACCGGCCATGATGAATGTCGTGGGTAGTCCGGACGAGACCCATTTCCGCGCGACAATGTGCGACCTGTTTGGCGAGCTGATCCAGCGCGGCAACATCGACAGGACGGAAACGATCCTCGATCTTGGCTGCGGCTGTGGCCGTCTGGCGATCCCCTTTGCCGCCCATCTGGATGGCGGCGCCTATTTCGGCGTCGACGTCTGGCCGGAGGGGCTGGACTGGTGCCGGGAGAATATAACCTCCGGCACGGGTGCCATCCGGTTCATTCAGAGAGAAGCGGCCAATAACTACTATTTCGAACCCCGCAATCCCGGTGCCGCCAATTCCTATCACCTCTCCGAGCTGCAGCCCGAGCAGGTCGACTTCGCGTTTGCCGTCTCCCTTTTCACCCACCTCCAGAAACAGGACTGCATCAGCTATTTCTCTGAACTGTCACGCGTCCTGAAGCGAGGCGGCTGCGCGTACCTGACCTGCTTCATCATTGACGAGTTTTTCTTTGATTTCGTGCGCCGGACCGGCCTGCACCGATCCGTCTCGCAGGAGGAGCAAGGGTGCTACTACGCCTATCAGGGACAGGATTTTTTCGCCGGCTACACCCGTGCAACCTGGACCCGGATGCTGGAGGATAGCGGCCTCAAAATAGTCGGGTCCGACCCCGGAAAATGGGCCGAAAAACCAGGCGCCTTGCATTATCAGGACACATTCATGGTCGTGCCTCAAGGATATCGAAAGGGTTGAGAATGGGCATGACAACGATGCGACCGCACGGGAGGAATACCTCATGGCATCCATAATGGGGGGTAGTTTCGATCCGCTGGAAAACCCGAACATAGACGCAGAGCAAAGCATGCTCATTCGCGACTTCCTCGATCAAATCGGCTTGTCCGAAAGGTCGATCGAGACAGTGGCGGTGACATCATCTGACGGCTCGTCCGATATCGATAGCCTGGAGCCCTTCACCCTTCCTGACACGATGACCGCAGCGACCATTCTGGCGCCCGAGGGAGAGCAGATTTCGCTCTCGCTCAATCCGGATTCCGCAACCGGACAAATTCTGATCGTACAGGGCTCCGGCGACGCATTGATTGCTGGCGGAAGCGGCGGCGACAAGGTTCAGGCGGGCAGCGGCAACGATACAGTCAACGCCGGCAGCGGCGACGACCTTGTTCGAGGAGGGATCGGCGACGATCTTGTCCGCGGCGGGAGCGGCTCCGACCACCTGGCCGGCGGGATCGGCGATGACGTTATTTACGGCAACATGGGAAGCGACACGCTCAGCGCGGGCGGCGGCGCGGACAGTCTTTTCGGCGGTCAGGGGGAAGATTGTATTTCCGGAGGAGACGGCAGCGATTTCCTCATGGGGAACCGGGGCGCGGACATTGTCTACGGAAATATCGGCAACGATATCATCTACGGCAATCAGCAGAACGATCGGCTCTATGGCGGAGCAGGCGGCGATACGCTCTACGGCGGTCAGAACGACGACACCCTGCAGGGTGGGAGGGGAAGCGACGCTTTATACGGCAATCTCGGCGGCGATATCATCTACGGTAATCAGCAAAACGATGTGATCTTCGGCGGAGCAGACGGCGACACGCTTTACGGCGGTCAGAGCAACGACACCCTGGAGGGTGGGCGTGGGGACGACGCCTTGCACGGCAATCTCGGCGGCGATCAGTTTGTCTTCCGGACCAACAGTGGCGTCGACGTCATCTATGATTTTGTGGCCGGGACCGACACGATCAGGGTCGCGGCCGGGATCAACGGTTTATCCGTCGCGGAACCGGCCGATCTTGCCGGTCGCATTTCCAGCGATGCGCAGGGCAATGCAGTGATCGATTTCGGGAACGGCAATGTCGTTACCATTGATGGCCTGAACGCCAACGACCTGCTCGGCGACATCAGCTCCTATATCAGCGTGGGCTGACATAAAACCCGCTGCAAACCGAATAACCCGCACGTCGCAGAGAAGTAATGAAAACACCGTTAAACCAGACAAATCGCACGCCAATGCAATCAATGCGGAAAAATCCATTGGTTGTATTTTTTTTGAAATTTAAAAAAATGCCCCTTCAAATCAATACCCCCCCACCCTCCTCCTGGCGCTTTCGGTCAATACTGATGAAATGCGCTCCGGGATTGATGCTGTGCATTGTTTTGAGCTTTGTCATCTCACTCACCATGTTTGTTCCTCCCCTCTATATGTTGAAATTATTCTCCGGCGTAACGGCAAGCGGCAGCGTTGCGACCATTGCCGGACTGTCGATCCTCGCCGGCGGAGCCATCCTTCTCTATGCCATCCTCGACTACCTGCGCAGCCTGACCTATCAACGTCTTTCCGGCTGGCTTGCAGAGCGCCTCGGCGAGGAGGCCATCGCGCCAATCTCCGCGCTCTCTCTCAGCGGCGGCGAAAGGCCGGCCGAGCTCCTTAAGGACATCGGACTGCTGCGCGATTTTGTTTCAGGTGGCGCTCTTACCGCCGGACTGGAAATGATCTGGGCGCCGATGTTTTTCGCGGCCCTCTTCCTGCTGCATCCTTATTTTGGGTGGCTCGGTCTCGGTGCAGGTTTTGTTCTCCTGGTCATGGCCGCTGCAAACGACCTGTTGACCAGAACGCCAGCCCGGCAAAGCAGCGAGAGTGCGGAGGCCGCCTATCGCGAGATCGGCGACGCCCTGCGCTGCGGCGAAGTCATAGATGCGATGGGAATGCTCGGCAACGTCGCCCGGAGATGGCGCACTCAAAACGCAGAGATGATCGCCGCGAACATGCGCGGGGCACAACGCCAGGCCATCATTCTGAGCACGGCGAGAAGCTTCCGTCTCGCCATACAACTGGCCGTGTTTGGCGGCGGCACACTGCTGGTTCTGGAACAGGCCGCCAATTTCGGCACGCTGCTCGCCAGCTCCATCATCCTTGCCCGCGCGCTCTCGCCGCTTGAGCAACTCCTTGACCGCTGGCGGCACTGGAACGCGGCGGCAGGCGCGATCCGCCGGATAGCGGCCACGCTTGGTGAACCCGACCGGCTACAGCGCTCTCTAATGCCACAACCCCGTCCGTGCACCAGACTGAGCCTCGACAATGTCTCTTTTGTGCCTCCAGGTGCATCGCGGCCAACCGTGAAAGGCGTCTCTTTCGATGTCGGCAGCGGAGAGTTCGTCTGTATCGCGGGCGCCGCAGCATCGGGAAAAACCACGCTCCTTCAACTCATGACAGGCCTCTGGCAGCCGACTGCCGGCTTCGTCACGCTGGACGGCCATGACACCCATAGCTGGAGCCGGGACGATTTCGGCCACCATGTCGGCTATCTGTCTCAATCGACCCAGCTTTTCGGCGCATCAGTTCGCACGATTATTTCCCGGATGTCGGAGGGCGATCCCTACGCCACGGTCAAGGCCGCGAAGCTTGCCGGTATTCACCATGTGATCGGCAGATTGCCAAACGGCTATGACAGCCCGCTCGACAGGCTTACGGGCGGGCAGAGGCAACAGATCGGCATTGCGCGCGCCTTTTACGGCGATCCCGCATTGATCCTGCTGGACGAGCCGGACAGCAATCTGGACAGACACGCCCTCAATACACTGATTACCACGCTCAAATGGCTGAGGGAGAGGGGTCGGATGATCATTGTAACCAGTCATCGCCAGGAGGTGCTGCGCAGTGCGGACCGGGTGATCCTGCTCGATAATGGAGCCGTCGCAAAAATCGCGGTCCCGGCTCCGCTACCAACTGCCGACCTTGCTCCTCCGTTGCCCGAGCCGGCCACATCATGAGCACGCTCACAGACGATCAAACCGAAAGCCCCCGTATCGGCTTCATTGTCCTGTCCGCTCTCTCCGCGATTTCACTCTTCGTTATCGGAGCAATACTCTGGAGCTGGCTCGTCCCAATCAATGCCGCAGTGCTGGCTGATGGTCGTGTGCTAGTGCAGTCCTACAAGAAAACGGTGCAGAGCCGGGACGGCGGACGGATCTTGCGGCTTCTGATCTCGGAAGGAGACAGCGTTACCGTCGGGCAACCGCTACTCCGCTTCGATCCGGCAGAGGCCTGGGCCGAGCATGACATAACCCGCAACCATCTGATGCAGGCGCGCGGCCGCGAAGCGCGGCTGTCGGCGGCCCTGCACGGCGCGGACCAGCCGGATTGGCCGGTGGCATTGACCGATAACGCAACCGATCCGGATGCCCAGCGGGTGATGGAAATCGAGCAGACGCTGTTCACCGCCGCACGGGAGGAACAGAAAGGCAAGGAGCTGGTGCTGGCCCGCCGGATTGCGGAAATAGAGGAAGAAGTTCGCTCCCTGGAGGCGCAGGTTCAATCCACAGACAGGCAACTCCCGATGATCGAGGAGGAAGCCGCGGATGTTTCCACATTGTTGAACAAGGGACTGGAGCGCAAACCCCGGCTGCTTGCCCTGAAGCGCGCCCGAGAAGCCCTGCTCGGCGAACGGAACACACTCCGGAGCAAGATCGCCCAGGCAGAGGAGAATCTGGCGGCGGCCAAACTCAACCTCCTGGCGTTCCGAAGCCAGAGCCAGACGGAACTCGCCAAATCCCTGACAGGGACCTCTAACGAGATTGCAACGTTGCGTCAGAAGTTAAAAAGCGCCCGCGACCGGCTCCGCAACACGGAAATTCGCGCCCCCGCATCTGGCGAAATTGTCGATCTTGCCTTTCATACGATCGGCGGAGTGGTACAGCCGGGAGAAGCGATCCTGAGCATAGTTCCCCGGCAGGATGAGCTGGTTGTCGATGCCCGCATCCGCGCGGCGGATATCGACGCGGTTTATCTTGGTCAGCTGGCCGAAATCCGAATCAAGTCCTTCCGTTGGAAAGACAGGCCATCGCTGCATGCGCGGGTCGTTCGGATTTCAGCAGACCTGTTGGAAGATGCGAAAACCGGCCAGCCCTTCTACGAAGCGAGGCTGCGGCTTGATGTCGGCAGCGGTCAATCCGCTGCCGTATCGGCCCTCAAAGTCGGAATGGCGGCGAACATCGCTCTTCTGACTGAAGCACGAACCGCCACAGACTATGTGTTAGGGCCCGTCTCCCAGCTTCTATTCAGCGGATTTCGGGAACGCTGAGCCAGGCTTGTCTCACTCGAACAGCGGGCACTTCAAATCCGCTTCCCTTGCGCGATATGCTCCTCGCCAGGGAGAATGAAATGTTGCCATCCTTAACGATACTGCAATCACGTATCGAGCTCGTGGACCCGCAGGACTGCACCGATAATTCAGACACACTGGCCTTGCTGGAGGCCCTGTTCGACGCACTTGTCCGGCGTGGCGCGGACGGACGGTTCCAGCCAGCTCTGGCGGAGAGCTGGACATTGTCTGAAAATGCCTGCCGCTGGACTTTCCGGCTCCGGCCAGGGCTGCGCTTTCACGACGGCAGTCCGCTTGACGCGGAAGCGATGAAATACTCCGTCGAACGCATGCAGCGACCCGACATCGGCGCCACCCTCGGCGCACCGGCAGTCTGGGGCCAGTATCTCGGCGGCGCACGCATCACAGCCACCGGTCCATTGACCCTGACAATCGAGACGGTCGAGCCGACTGCCGATCTGCTTGATATTCTGGTTTCCGGCTATGCACTGCCGCCCCATCTGGCGGACCGCCCAGACTTTATGCAGCACCCGGTCGGCAGCGGGGCTTTCCAATTTGAAAGCGCCGAACCCGGCCGGGAAGTCCGTATGACGGCCAACCCTCATTGGTGGGGCGGTGCAAGGCCACAGAAAGAATTAATCTGGCACTGTGTGCCACTGTCCGAGGCCAGGGCAGAGGCCCTCGCAACCGGAAGGGCGCAGGTGGCGACCCGCCTGTCCCCTGACGACGCCGCTCTGCTTGGCGACGGTATCACGCAGCATGATTATTTCGACCCGACAGCGATCATCTACTTGCTGAATGCCGCATCGGGGCCGTTCAGCGATCCCCGTGTCCGGCGCGCAATCACGCTGGCCGTCGACAGGCAGGCCTTGATTGACGAGGTACTCAACTGCGTAGGAACGCCCCTCGGCGGTTTCGTCAGCAGTGCCCATATCGGCGCCGCGCCAGAGCCGACAGACATAAAACCCGATCCCAAGACCGCTCGGGCCCTTCTCGCCGAAGCGGGCTATGGCGAGGGCCTTGAGCTTGGCATCGACTGCCCAACCAGACTGCCCGACGAAGCCCAGGCCCTGACCAGCGCCCTCGCCCGCCAACTCGCAACGGTCGGGATTTCAGTCACGGTGCGCACGATTGAAGATCGGGTCGCCTACGCGGAGCAGATCCGGGACAAGAAAATCCAGGACATGTGCGTCTTCGACTCCAGCCCGATGAGCACGTTCCGCGTGCTGTACGAAAAGATCGACAGCCGGGTGCGTGGTTCCTGGTGGGAAGGCTACCGGAACGACACGGTAGAAGCTCTGCTTGACCGCTCCCGCAGGACAGTTGATCCAGCCGCCCGCGAAGATATCCATCGGCAGAGCTACATGGCTCTGCGGCAGGACCCGCCGTGGTTGCCGCTCTACCATCACCGTTTCACGGCGGCGGTCGCC
>CEOE01007761.1_pt1 | contig 10755 bp, 10 predicted proteins | sample 530211 | NCBI WGS metagenome assembly CEOE01 (sample SAMEA2619779, study PRJEB7988) | marine metagenome | isolation source: saline water (ENVO:00002010), including
TTTTTTGTTGACAAACAGCAAAAAATATTATATAATGATCCTTCAAACTCAAAGAGGGTAGCGAATGCAATTTTACACTTCCGTCAATCGTCTAGGTAACTCCATTCTCGTGCGAGGATATAAAGACGGTGTGAAGACGCAGGAACGCATTAAGTTCAAACCAACATATTACGTACCAACAAAAGAAAAAACAGAATGGAAATCTTTAAGTGGACAACCAGTCGCACCAGTCACCTTCAATGACGCCAAAGAAGCAAGAGAGTTTATACAACGATATAAAGGTATGGATAATTTTCAGGTGGTGGGGAATACAAATCATGTTGCTCAGTGGGTTTATGATGTATATCCTAACCAGATTAGATTTGACCGTGAAAGCATCAACACGACCACAATCGATATTGAGGTGGCTTCCGACGATGGATTCCCTGAACCAGCTGCTGCCGATTATCCCGTCATTACTATCACTACAAAAAACAATATTGACAATCTTTATCATGTTTGGGGTATGTATGATTATGAACCTCAGTCTGGCAATGTCAAATATTACCGCTGCCAAGATGAGTATGAATTACTTTTATCTTTCCTTGCTTTCTGGCATAATCCTTCTAACTGCCCTGATGTAGTTACAGGTTGGAATACGACATTCTTTGATATTCCTTACCTTGTAAATCGCATTACTAAAGTGCTGGGCGAAGAGAAAGCGAAGATGCTTTCACCTTGGAAACATATTCGTGAACGCAATGTTAAGAAGATGAATCGTGAACTACTTGCGCACGAGGTTACTGGTATTCAACAACTTGACTACCTAGACCTGTTTCAAAAGTTCGGTTATACCTATGGCATGCAGGAGTCCTATAAGTTGGACCATATTGCGCATGTTGTTCTGGGCGAAAAGAAACTGTCCTATGATGAGTATGGTTCGCTGCACTCTCTATATAAGCATGACTTCCAAAAGTTTGTCGACTATAACATTAAAGACGTTGAACTCGTCGACCGACTAGAGGATAAACTCGGACTGATTACTCTTGCCATGACCATGGCATATAAAGCAGGGTGTAACTTCAACGATACATTTGGCACTACAGGTATCTGGGAAACGATTATCTACCGTGATCTGATGTCCCGCAATATCGTGCCACCGCTCAAGAAAGACAAGAGTAAGAAAAGATATCCCGGTGCATATGTAAAAGAACCTACACCTGCGATGTATGATTGGGTTGTTTCTTTTGACCTTGCCTCGCTGTATCCTAATATCCTTGTACAGTGGAATATGTCGCCCGAGACTATCGTAGATACTTTCAAGTCCGGGGTTTCGGTACAAAACTTATTGAATAAAGTTCCTTTGACAAACAAAGAAGACGAGACTACTGTGGTTCTTGCTTATCTAAAAGAGAATGAGAATGTTGCTGCCAATGGTGCCGTCTTTCGAACTGATGAGACAGGTATTCTCCCACGTATTGTAAAAGATTATTATGCTGAACGCAAAGTTATCAAAGGTAAGATGATCGAAGTAAAGCAGCGTCAGCAGGAACAAGGTAACTCCTATGAGATTGAGAAAGAGATTGAACATCTAGAGAATCAGCAGATGTCAATTAAGATTCTGCTTAACTCTTTGTATGGTGCACTCGGTAATCAATATTTTAATTACTTTGATCAGCGTATCGCTGAGGCAATTACCTATAGTGGTCAGTTGTGCATTCTTTGGTCGGAACGTGCCATGAATGCAGCGATGTCTGAAGCATGCGAAAAAGAAGATGATTATGTGATTGCGATTGATACAGATTCACTCTATGTTAATATGAAACCTCTTATTGATAAGTTTAAACCCAAGAATCCTGTTAACTTTCTCTCGGAGTTAGGTGAAAAACATTTTCAACCAATCCTCTCCAAAGCATATGCTGAACTGCACAATTATACGTATAGTAAAGAAAATCGTATGGACATGGAACGTGAGGTGATCGCAGACCGTGGAGTCTGGACTGCTAAGAAACGCTATATCCTGAATGTATTGGATAATGAAGGTATCCGATACGCCGAACCTAAGATGAAAATTATGGGCATTGAAGCGATTAAATCCTCTACGCCGATGGTTGTCCGTGATAAGTTTAAAGAAGCATTTAAAATTATCATGGAAGGGGACGAGGAACGCACGCAGAGGTTCATCCAAGAGTTTAAAAAAGATTTTTGCAGTTTGCCACCCGAGGATATTTCTTTCCCTCGAGGGGTCTCTAACATTACCGACTGGATAGATAAAACTTCAGTATATAAAAAGGGTTGCCCGATCCATGTGCGTGGGTCTATCCTGTATAATAATGAAGTGCGCAAATTAAAGCTTGACAAACAGTATGAAATGATACAGAATGGTGAGAAGATTAAGTTTGTTTATCTAAACCTGCCTAATCCGATCAAAGAGAATATTATCTCATTCCCTATGGTTTTGCCCAAAGAGTTTAACCTACACAAATACGTTGATTATGAAACACAGTTTAATAAAACTTTTGTAGAACCTCTGCGTGTCATTCTAGACGCAGTTGGTTGGGAAGTTGAAAAAACTGTATCACTCGAGGACTTTTTTGGATGAAGAAATGGAAGACCCCACTGCGATATCCCGGCGGTAAATCTAGAGCAGTAAAGTTTCTGTTCTCTGATCAGAACCTGCCAGCAGAGCATATTGCAGAGTACCGTGAACCTTTTTTGGGTGGTGGTAGTCCTGCTATCGCCTTTACTAAACTTTTCCCAGATACTCCAGTTTGGGTTAATGATAAATATTATAACTTATACTGTTTCTGGAAAACACTGCAAGAACAAGGTGTTCGCCTGTATAATGTAGTAAATAGATTAAAGCAGCAGTACGACACAGAAGAAAGGGCGAAAGAGTTATTTCTGCGTATTCGTAAAGATATTGATGAACAGGATGATATGTTTGAGATTGCATGGCGTATGTATGTAATCAATAAATGTTCTTTTTCTGGACTGACTGAAAATTCTTCTTTTTCTAAACGTGCTTCTGTCAGTAACTGGTCTAGGTCTAATATTGATTCTTTACCTTACTACTCCGATTTGATACAGAACTGGAAGATTACTAATCTGGATTATTCTGAACTGCTAACTAATGACAAAAACACTTTTGTTTTTCTTGACCCACCTTACGACTTGAAAAAAGATTATACTCTTGCTGGGGGTGACGGTGAAGCACTGTATGGTAAAAAGGGTAATATGCACAAAGGATTTAATCATGTCGAGTTTGCAGAAAAACTAAATCAACATGAGTGCATGATGATGGTGACTTATAACTCAAATGAGAATATCAGAAATCTGTTTAAGGGATGGAAACAGAAAGAATGGGACTTGACTTATTCCATGATTAATGGTAATATAAAGTATCAAGAAGCACAAAAAGATCGTAAAGAACTATTATGTATTAACTATGAGGTAGGAGTATTATATCAATGATGCCCGTAACTAATTTTGAAAAAGTAATTCAGTTCATGAACACCTATGGTCAAGAGGTAAAGTCTAAAGCAGCATTTCCTGATGCTACGACTACACACTTGCGAGTAGACCTGATTGAAGAAGAACTAAATGAATTGAAGGAAGCAATTGCTAATGAAGACTTGGTAGAAGTCGCTGATGCTCTTGCTGACCTTCTCTATGTCGTATATGGTGCAGGTGGTGCATTTGGCATCAATCTGGACGCATGCTTCCATGAAGTACACTTTAGCAATATGTCTAAGTTGGGTGAAGACGGTAAACCAATTTACCGTGAAGATGGTAAGGTCATGAAAGGACCAAACTTCCGTGAACCAGATTTGAAAGGTATTCTCTAAATGGACTACGATATTCAAGAAGTTGATGGTGTAAAAGTCTACACTGCAACTAAGTGGATTAATTCTGAAGACAAACTCGGTACTTTTATGGAAGATACCGACTACGATCTGCTCATCGAAGATGATGCGGACTTTTATGCTCCACCTTCTTATGGTGAAGAAAATGGTGAACAGAATATTATTTTCAAATACCGTCGTGGCATTTTTACTGAAGAAGAGCAGCTCGGAGCGTATGATGCTCTGCGGGATGCTGCAGTAGAAACACAGAACCGTGGTATTGCTGCTGGACCTAAAGGAGAGATTCTCTCTGCGCAAGGTCGAGGTGGTCGGGAATGGGTTACACCATTCCAACAAGAGGTTTTATCTTGGTTGGGTCGTCCTCTCTCTGCTCTCTACGAAGACGATACTATCGAGGATATTCGTGCTCGTCATGAAAATGGTAAGGGTAAGGAAGATACACGTGGTGTTGTTTGGTTGCGTTCTGAAGTGACTAAAGAGTATCCAGAATACTTTGGGTGGTTTGATCAGTGGTTAGAAACTACTCTGAAACTTTCTCGTGAAGAGCAGATTGAAGAAGCAAACCGTATTACTAAAAAGTTCATTTCTGATACTAACTATGCACAATCTGTAATGTCTGGTATTGCTGGGTTTTACGATCGTTACCCACGTATTCCGTATGGTCGCGAGACTTCTTATACAGAGAAGAACTTTGAGAAGTACACTGGTTGCTATCCGTTCATGCGTAAACTGGCAGATAAGTTTGCGGAACTGCTTCCGGAACGCCATGGTAAGCAGGTAAAACAAGCAAATAAACTTGATGATCGTTTTCGTGTAGCAGGTAAGGATACTCCATTTACTACGATTACTGTGAATAAAAACTTTCGTACAGCTGCTCACCGTGATGCTGGAGACCTGACTGAAGGTTTTTCTAATCTCTCTGTGATTGCTAAAGATAAAGTCTGGTCTGGTGGGTATTTGGTTCTCCCAGAGTTCCGTGTAGCAGTTAATATCCGTCCGGGTGATCTGCTGCTCATTAATAACCATGAGGGCATTCACGGTAATACACCTCTGCTTCCACCAGAGGGTAAGACAATTGAAGAGATGGAGCGTATCTCTCTGGTCTGCTACTTCCGTGAGAAGATGCTTGAACTTGGTGAGTGGGAATACGAAAAGACTCGCAAAGAGTTTGTTGAAGACCGACGTAAGGATAAAGATCATCCAATGCAGCGTCCACTCTGGAATGGCGTCTCTCCTGGAATGTTTGAGTCGCAAGAATGGTATGATTATTTGCTTGACAATGGTGGGTCAAATATGTTACAATTCTATCATCCAGAGGCTACAAAAGAGTCATCATCACTTGAGGAGTTCTTTTCCTAAAATATGTGTGCAATAATTGGTGCAATATTTGATCATCCAACTACCGATGATCTTGAGTCCATTCAGCGTGTATTTCTCGAGTCTCGTATTCGAGGGATGCATGCTACTGGCATTTCATATACACAAGATGGTGTAGTTAAAACAATCAAAGAAGCAATCCCTGCTCATGAGTTTGTTGACTATCATATGCAAGATATGACATCTTTCATTGATGTCAATGGCAGACTTGCTCTAATTGGTCATTGTCGTTACTCGACCAGTGATCTTGAGTTCAATCAACCGATTGCTAATTCAGAGGTTTCTATCGTACATAATGGTGTAATTACACAGGAACTTCCAGAGAAATGGAAAGGTCTATATGGGTATGATTGTGAGACAAGGAACGATACTGAACTGCTACTTCATACAATTAAAGATGATAAGTCTCCGCTAGAAGTTTGGAGTAACTCATCCCTAGCAGTAATTGAATTATATGCAAGTCAATCTGTACGATTTTATCGTAACGGTAAACGTCCATTATACTTGACTTCTGTGGCAAATGGTAGTATAATTACCTCTACTATGAATATTGCTAAACGTGCAGGTTTAGAAAACTCCTCTGGAGTTAAATTCAATACCTACATAACTCTGAATGAAAACGGTATTACAGAAGAGTATGTACCTACAAATCAGAGTGATCTACAGGAGATGCATTATGTATAATAAAAATGATTTCACTTATGGGTATGAGATTGAATGGGGTGATATTGATCGCACTCTAGAGATTCCTGCAGAGTTAGGTGCTTGGGAGTATGCTGAGACTGATATTGTAAACCTGCATGAACCCTATCAATATGTTGCCTGTGATCCATTGGGCGAAGAACCACCAATGGGCGGAGAGATTAATACTAAACCTACTCGCACTTGGCAAGGACAGGTAGAACGTATTATACAGTTACGTGAATTGTTTGAATCTCATGGGAATACACCTACTGCTGCTTGTGTAAATCATGGACATCTGCATGTTTATGTTCCTGGACTAAAAGACGATATTGATGCACTGAAACGTTTGATTGCTTATATTCAAAAGAATCAAGACGCTACTATCAATCACTGTTATGGTTTCTATGATCATAAAGAGATGAGAAAGTCCAAAGGCGCTAAGATGTATTTGAAACTCGACGGTGGTCGTCGTATGCCAGATTATATGTGCGATAATATTCAGAACCTTGCTACTGACTTTGATCACTTCATTAAACTGCATGCTGCTGGTAAAGATGGCGTATCAATGGGTCGTCCGTTTCGATTTGCTATTAACACTTACTGTATGAAGCATACTGGTACGATTGAGTTTCGCTGCTTCCGCTCAACTACTGATACAAAAGAGATTGAAGATCAATTTCGTTTTGCTGAGAAGTTTGTTGATGCGGCACTGAACGATGGACCCTCTGTAGAAGAGATTCTCTTTGAACAAGGTTATCGGTATAACTTTCCCCGTTTTATCTGGAACTACAGAGAATACAATGGTTGGGTTGAAACCAAGTATGATAAAGCACGGGGTGATAAGAGACGTGAATACCATGAAGTTGCATAAATGCTCACGTGATGAGTTTATTAATGCAATCTCTCCCGATAAAGCAGATAACTTTGCAAAAACCTTTAGAGCAAAAGCAGATATGCAAAACCTCTGGGAGTCTTGTATGGGAGTATGGGATGGTAATGAACTAGCAGGGGCAATTATTGTCTCCTATTCAAAACGCTCTCCGATTATTGCTAATCTACAATTACTACACACCTTTGCGAAACACCGACGCAAAGGAGTTGCTCGGACTCTCTGCGACTGGGCATTTAACGACTGCAAGTCTCATATGGCAACTTACTTGCGAGTCTCTGCAGAAAAACCTGCTGTGCCTTTCTATGAAGCGATTGGCATGATCATGCTGGGAGAACAAAAGTCTGGTTCTCAGCTCTCTATGTGTAGACTTCAAGGAAATGATTGGTCCGAGTGTGATTATTCTCTTTCCGACACAATCATTCAAAAAGCAGTCTATAAAAAAGGTAAGGGTGGTTGTAAAAAAATCTTTGTAAAAGAGCAGAAAAGTGTTGACATTTCTGATTTTATGTAGTATACAATATTATGTAATCAATTGAAAAAGGTTTTATCATGACATTCCAGGCATTCGTATATGGTTGGCGCAACGTTCACAATGGAAAAATGTATATCGGTTATCGTGGCACATCTGATGTCAACGATGGATACAAGTTTTCCTCCGAGGACACCGAACTGAAAGACGCATGGTCGCTAGGCCACCTTCACCGTTCTATTCTTTTTCGTGGTAAAAAAGCAGACGCTATCACAATGGAGCGTAAACTCCTGAAGCATGTTGACGCACGCCGCAGTGATAACTTTTATAATAAATCAAACGGTGGTGGTGTAGGTATCTACGACTACAACGATATCTCTGATGATATGGCAAAGGTAGGTATTGATTGGATCAATGGTGAAGACCCTATTGAAGAAAAAGATATATACGATCTTATTGATAATGATTTAGTTGAAGGTATCTGGCAGGCAGTTCAAAAAAATCAATATGAAATTATTGAAGAACCAGTCACCAAGATTGGAACCTTCGAGCATAACCAAGTTCGTTTGATCATGTTTGATCATAATCTCGTTCAATCGATTGCTGAACGTATGATGCACGATCCTGTTGAAGCACGAAAGAACGTTTCTCCGATCATCGTGTGTGTAACTGAGGATGGTGTCAATACTATCATTGATGGTAACCATACCTCGCAAGCAGTCGTGCAAGCAGGTTGGACTTCAGCCCCAGTTGTCTATATTAACTCTTCGGAGTTTCTTGACAATGAATCGAATATTGACTACTTCGGTAGTATCGCAAACCACCCCTCTAAGATCAAAAAACCAAATTCTACTCAGGATTGTCAACGTGCGATCATTAACCTTTACACCCGTAACCTAGCAGAACAAGATGAAGAATTTAAAATACTAGAGGGTCAGAAGTTTAAGTCTGAATGTGAAAAGTCTTTCTGCAATCTGTGGACTATGCCTCAAATTTCTGCTAATCTAAAATCTGCTATTGTACGTATCAAGACTGACCATGCTAAAGCACAAATGAATTTCCAAACTTACTCAAAACCTGAATTAGATGCATTAACCAAAGAAGTTGAGGGTGCTAATCCCAATCTTGCGGTGGTGACTATTCAATCTAGTGCAGTTTATAACAGTGGCACTGGTGCTGTTATGAATAAGATGGGTGGAATGGACGTTTGGGAAGGGTTGATTATTATACATCATGGTAATTTGCATGAATATGATGTTCGAGATGAGTCCGAAAATAAACTTATTAAAGCAATGGAACGTATGCATCCTGATTGTGATGTAAAATATATATTTCTTGACCCGTTCGAGAAACAAACTAAAGTTGAGTTTTAATGGACTTTCGATTAAAAGAAAATCGACGTGAATCTTTTATACGATGGTATGCTTGGTCATTAAAATATAAAGACTGTGATCCAGCAGTTTGGATGACAAATTACCTCCATGAACGGTATGAACATAATCAAGAGCAAAAACTATGGTTGGCATGGTTGTATGGTAACACATACTACCTGCCTACTGCATGGGTGCTGATCAACGAGTTTCCTGACTTTGAGTTGGCGACTGTAGATCGAATGGAAAAATGGAATAGTGAGAACTATAAACGTTTGCGATATCAAACTGATACAAAGTGGAATAAGGGGCATCTCCCTTCCATGTTTGCAAGTTATCAAGAATTTATTGGTGAGGGCACTCAAAGAGAACGTTTTAATTCTCTAAAGAGTTCTAACCCTACGAAGACTTTTGATAATGTTTGGAATAATATCAAATCTAATCTACATAAGTTTGGTCGATATAGCACTTGGTTTTATCTTCAGCACCTTCACCATACTGCAGGTATAGAAATGCAACCAACTTCTCTGATGCTGAATGATTATAGTGGTTCCCGCAGTCACCGTAATGGTCTGCTCTTTGCTCTGGGAAGGGACGGAGACTATGACCAGAAACTTACTGCTAAGGATTATGATAGACTAGAGGAAGAGTCTATTAGCATTCTCTCTGAGGTTCGAGAGAGGTATCCAGAACTTGCTAAAGATGCAGACTTCTTTACAATGGAAACTTGCCTTTGCTCGTTTAAAAAAATATTCCGAGAGCATCATGGTAGATACCTTGGGTATTACCTAGATAGACAAGCAGATGAGATTAAGAAAGTTGAGAAAGATAGTTGGTATGGTATTGAATGGGAAGTTCTTTGGCAGTCTCGAAGAGAAACGATAGACTCTAGAACAGATCATAAACGTGGCGTGGATAAAAGTCTGTACTCACACTTTGTAAAAACCGGAGATGTTCTTCGATTAGATTGGATGTATAATGATCTGAATGAAGCAAACTTTGGGCTTGAGAAATTCTTTTAATTGTAGTATACTATAAACTGAATTACTATGAAAAGGTATAATATGAAAAAGACTAAACTAATCGGTATTGTTGGTATGCCCGGAACAGGTAAAACTACACTGATGCGGGAGTGGATTGCTAAACGTGAATGGGAACTAGATACTCCGATTAAACTATTGAATAGCATGATTAATAATGAATCGAGTATTCGTCTGTTTGGTAAGTATGAAGAAGGTGATACCTTTGCTGGCACTGATAAACTGTCAATGGCAGTACAACCAGTTGCAATCGAATACCTAAAGATTCCCACTCATGACATAAATATCTTTGAGGGCGATCGTCTCACCTCTGTGAAGTTCTTTCAAGAGGCAGAACGTCTCGGGTATGATGTACATATTATTATTCTTTCTGTCTCAGATGCAGTCCGTGAGCAGAGATATAAAGATCGTGGTTCTGAACAGTCTCAAAAGTTTATTGACGGCCGTCGGACTAAAATAAAAAATATTATTAATAACTTTTCTGGTTCTGTTCTTACAGGTGATCCCTCTTTGATTACAGAGTTTAATCATGAAACTCCAGAGGATACTCAAAGGGTTATTAACTTTATTGAAAGTATCATCGAGGAAAAAGTATGAAAATTATTGCAGGACCATGCCAGCTAGAAGAAGACTCTTTTGAAGTTGCCAAGTATTGTCAACGTATTGCAGAAGACCATGGCATGGAATATTATTTTAAAGCAAGTTTTGATAAGGCTAACAGAACTTCTCTAAATAGTAAAAGGGGTTTAGGTGTAGAACGTGCTATGCCTATTTTTGATGATATTCGTCGCAAGTTGCGATGTAAAGTTGTCACTGATGTTCATACAACAGGGCAAGTTGCTATCATGAAAGAAGTAGTTGATGTGCTACAAATCCCTGCCTTTCTTTGCCGACAAACTGATTTACTATTAGCAGCAAAGAACACAGGAAAGATTGTCAATGTCAAGAAGGGGCAGTTCCTTGCACCTTGGGATGTTGCTGGTATTATTAGTAAGGTGGGAGAAGAGAATGTCTGGATTACTGAAAGGGGTACTAGTTTTGGCTATAACACCCTTGTTAATGACTTTACTGGTCTTCA
>CEOE01019447.1_pt1 | contig 10748 bp, 12 predicted proteins | sample 530211 | NCBI WGS metagenome assembly CEOE01 (sample SAMEA2619779, study PRJEB7988) | marine metagenome | isolation source: saline water (ENVO:00002010), including
GGACTGGCCACTGGGGAGTGAGGGAAGAGGGAAGACCCCTCCGATCCACCTTTGGCGGACCACCTCCCCGCGAGGGCGCGGGGAGGGACAAGAGGAGACAAGGCCCCATCCGTCTTCGGCTGTGCCGAATCCACCTTCCTCGTACGCTCCGTCTGAGGCGGATCGATGTCTCGGCGGATCTGCGCCGGTGGGGAAGGCACGAAGAGTTTGTTCGTGCGTGTATTGGGGGATTGAGCCGCTTGATCTGCGGGAGACCTGCTTTGCCCTTCGGGTCAATGCAGGGCACCCGGATTGAAGAGTCGTCGTGGAGCGCCGGGAGGTTAGTCGGCGGTTGTGCGCGCCTGTTCGCGGAGGTCTTCGGCTCGGTTGAGGAGGTCTTCGCGGGCGGCTTCGGGGTCGAGGGATTCGGCGACGGGTGTGAGGTCGAAGTGCCACTCGATGGTGTGGTTGATGTCTGCGGGGACGGCGGTGGCCGCGAGATCGATCACGGGGAATTCGTGGAGGGGGGCTTTGGCTTGTTTGAGCTCGTGGAGGTGTTCGAAGCCGGGCTTGATGAGCTGGATGTCGTAGCCGCCGTAGAAGGTGAAGCGTGTTTCGACGGGGGTTCGTCCGATCTCCTGGTCGTTGAGGAGGACGCGTGCGCCGGGTGGGGTTGAGGTGACGCGGATTTTTCGTTGGACGCAGGCGGGGAGGGTGAGGAAGAGGGGCAATAGGCAATAGGCAATCCGCCAGAGGCGGACCTTCGGCAGCAATGGGAAGAGGCGGGAGAGGAGCAGGAGGGGGGAGGCGATGGTGAGCCGGGAAGCCCCCCTCCGCCTCGCGTTGCTCGGCACCTCCCCCGTCAGGACGGGGGAGGAGAAAGAGGCCCCCTCGGTCTCGCTGCGCGAGACATCTTCCATGTTCCACTGAGGGCGGATCTTCGAGCGACGGGGGAGGCCGCACTGCGCCGCTGCGCGTCGAGTACGGGCACCCAGAGAATGGTGGATGAAGTCAGGCATCGATGGGCTCCTGGGTGTTGGAGTCTTGATGCTCGGTGGGTTCGTCGAACTCGTCGCCTTTGAACATGGATCCGAGGTAGGCGCTGCGGACTTGCTGGGAGTTGATGAGCTGCTTGGGTGTTCCCTCGGCGAGGACGCGGCCGTTGGTGAGGATGTAGGCGCGGTCGCAGACGCGGAGGGTTTGTTGGACATTGTGGTCGGTGATGAGGATGGAGATGCCGCGTTGGGTGAGTTGTCGGATTTCTTCCTGGAGGTCTTCGACGGCGATGGGGTCGACGCCGGAGAATGGTTCGTCGAGGAGGATGAGCTTTGGGTTGGTGACGAGGGCGCGGGCGATCTCGAGCTTGCGGCGTTCGCCGCCGGAGCAGGTGCGGGCGAGGTCGTTTGCTTTGTGGGAGAGGCCGAACTGTTCGAGGAGCTCGGCGGCGCGTCGTTTGCGATCGGCGCGGGAGTGCTTGAGTGTCTCGAGGATCGCGAGCAGGTTCTGCTCGCAGGTGAGGCGTTGGAAGACGGAGGGTTCCTGGGAGAGGTAGCCCATGCCCATCTGGGCGTGTCGGTACATGGGGAGGCCGGAGACTTCGGTGTTGTCGAAGATGACGCGTCCTGCGTCTCGTTCGATCATGCCGATGGTCATTCGGAAGGTGGTGGTCTTGCCGGCGCCGTTGCGTCCGAGGAGGCCGACGATCTCGGCGTGCTCGACGTCGAGGGAGACGCCGTTAACGACGGTTCGTCCGTTGTAGGTCTTCTTGAGGTCTATCGCTTCGAGGAGTGCCACGTGGACATCATAGGGGGTGTGGCGGGTGTGTGCTCAGCGGCGTCGGCGGGTGGCGGCAATTGCCAGCGGGGCGAGTGCGGCGAGGGTTGCGGGGGCGGGGACGACCCGCAGTTCGAATGTGGAGTGGAAGGACGAGTGGCCGTATACCCCGGGGGTCTCGTCGAGGTTCCTGAACATACGGGTGTAGGACCGCAGCCAGTGACGTCCGGGTCCGAGTGTGATTTGTGTGGAGCCGGCGGTTTGCGAGTTCGTCTCGACGAAGAGTTCGGTGCTGGTGTCTTGGTCAAGCCCGTAGATGCCCAGGTTGAACAGCAGGTACTCGCCCTGGCTGTTGTCTGAAGTGGTGTAGCTGAACTCGAAGGTCGTTTCTTCTTCGAGGTTGAAGCGGATGTCGAGGAGGTTGGTGCTGCCCAGAAGCATCTCCGGGGCGCCCGCTTGCGTGCGAAGGGAGCAGTTCACGACGTGCTTGATTCTGTTCTCGGTGTTGAGTGCGGTGAAGTCGACCTTCGCGATCGAGTGATTCGGGGTGTAGGAGGATAGCTCATCGGCCAAGAATCGGGGTTCGTAGTCCGGAGGGAAGATGCGCAGGTTGGTTCGGTTGTCCAGGGTCACCGAGGACTGGCGGTGTCTATGCGTATAGAGAATCTCCGCGGATGCTTCTGCGGCGAGTGTGCAGATTGGTATGGCGGCGAGAATGAGTTGAAGGATTTTCACACACCTACGATACTTCCATTTTCAGGAAGTGCCAAGAATCTGAGAGGGTTTCAGACGAAGCGGAAGGTCATGGGGTAGCGGTAGAACTCGCCTCGGTTGGCGGCGATGGAGGCCTGGATCATGCCGACGAGTGCGAGGATATAGAGGGGGATGTAGAGGAAGAACCCGGCGCTGCAGGTGAGGATGCCGATGGGGATGAGGAGGATTGAAAGGATGATGAGTGAGAGCTGGAAGTTGACGGCTTCTCGCCCGTGGTCGTCGAGGAAGGGCGATTGCTCTTTTTTGATCTGCCACATGATGACGGGGGCGATGATCGCGAGGAGCGAGAGGACGACATGCCCGAGGAGGGTGAGGTGCATGAAGAGCGCGTAGGTGCGTTCGTCGTCGGTGGCGTCTGGGTCGTAGGCGCGGCCTCGTTCGTTGACGGGTGGCGCGGGGTGCTGTTCGTATGGTGTCTGCTCGGGCATGGTGACATAATCCCCCGGCGGGGTCATTCCCGCAAGGGGTGGTTGGGGAAAAGGTGTGGCGGGTTTCAGGTGTGGGGATGAAAAAAACGGGCCTTGGCGGCCCGTTTGGTGAGGGGTGTCATCAGGTTCGGCGTCGTCTGGGAATGATGAGCGGGATGAGTGCGAAAAGTGCTGGTGGGGCGGGCACAACACGGAACGAGACTTCCTGGTAGCTCGTCGCGAGTTCTGAGTTGTATGAGAGCAGGTCCGTCGCGGATGCCCAGGTGGCCGCGTTGAACTCGTACATTCCAGGGTTGAGGGTGATGGAGTCGGAGAAAGACCCGGATTGGCCGGTGTATACATGAGCGTAGATATCGACCCAATCGAGGGAACCGAACTGTCGGATCGCAAAGGCGCCGCCGCTCTGGTGCTGTGTTACATCGAAGATGGCGTCGAGGGCGAACTGTGTGGTTTCGGTGATCTCGAATCTGATTCGGTTGGAGAATGCGGCGTTGCTGAACGGGAGCGCGTCGCCGACATCTGCGGCGGCGCTCGCGTATGTGGTTGAGCTGATTTCCAGTGCGCTGGCGTATGCGTCGAATATGAGCGAGCCGCTCACGGTGCCTGATCCTGGGATTGTGATATCCAAGTTGAGGCTTTCGTGCAGGCCTTGGCCCAAGTTGTCGTAGTCGCGGAGATCGTCCGCGGAATGCCACACGGAGTGGGTGTCGAGGATTGACAGGTTGATGTTTGAAGACCTCGCGTCTTGGAGATTGTGCATCTGCGCATCTGCAGCAGTAGCGGTGAGCAGCATCAGTGCGGTCAGGGGTGTCTTCATCTGATCTCCTATATTAAAAATCGCCGATAGCAATCTATCGGCGATGTTCGTTTTAGATGATCAATGAAGGATTCGTTTAGTGCCCGAAGAGGTTTTTCTCGGCGAACATGCCCTTTTCTTCGAAGTAGCTCAGGGCGTCTTCGGTGGAGTCGAAGACCTTTGTGGCGGTTTCAGTGATGAAGGGGGAGGGGTTCTTGGAGGGCTTCCAGACGACATAGACCTCTTTGGCGTGCTCCCATGCGTGCTGGAGTTCGCGTTCGACGCCGGAGGAGAGGGCGGGGATGACCTTGCCGGTCTCGGATTTGAGCTCTGGGACATAGGAGACGATCATGTCTGCCTGGTCGATGAGCTTGAAGTCGCGCATGTAGATCTGGCCGTCGATGTCGCCTGCGATGTCGAGTACTTCGCGTGTGCGCATCTTGATCGGTTCTGCGCCCTTGTCGAGGCCGCCGAGCTGGAGTGGTTTGTGATCGAAGAAGTCCTTGCCTTCTTTGACTGCTTCGACGGCGCGGTCGAGGAGGAGTTTTTCATCGACATCGCCCGGGTCGAAGCAGATGAAGTGCTCTGCGAGTTTGTTGCGGAATGCGTCGATCTCGGCCATGACATCGGGCATGTCGATGACATGGGACATTGGGAAGGAGGGGTAGACCTTCTTCATCTGGGGGCGGCACATGAGCTGGAAGAGGGTTCGTGAGGTTTGTGAGAATCGTCCGCGTGAGACGATGCAGAACTTGGAGCCGGGGATGGCCTGGGACATGAGCTCTGTTGCGAGGATTTCTTCTTCGCGCCAGACCATGCAGTCCTTGAGTGTTGCGTCGATGTCGTGCTCTGCGTGGAGTCGCTGGTGGACGACCTCGATGTTATCGACGAGGCAGATGAAGAGGTCGGGTGCGAGCTTGGTGATCTGGTCGAAGTCGAAGGCGGAGAAGAGCCCGTGTCGCCAGCGGAATGTGGCGTGTGTGTTGACGAGTGCGTGATCGTGGTTGGGTGCGTCTGAGATGATGTCTTTGAATGCGGCGCGCCGGAGTGAGTTGAGGCGTGAGATGGGGAGGTCGAGGATGCGTCCGGGGCGGATGTCGGGTGCTTCGTCGTACATCATGTTTCCGACATGGAACATTTCGATGGGCTCGCCCTGGGCGGCCGCGAAGTCGGCGACCTCTTTGAGGTATGCCTTTTTGTCCATCCCGACCTGACCTGTGATGATTGCGCGCATGTGTTCTTTCTCCGATTGAGGGGGAGAATGATAGCCGGGTGTGGGTTGGTTCTGGATCGTAAAGGTTTGTTCGCGTGATGTTTAACTCGCGGGTTTGTTGGCATTGGCCGGGTTCTCGGTCCATGGTGTATGTGTGCACCCCCACAGGGGGCGGGATTGGCGGGTGTACTCACTTTGCATACACCATATATGGAGTTTTCAGCATGCGCACACGATCTGCATTTGGGTTGGTTCTTCTCTCGGGGTCTCTTGCGATGGGGGATATCACGAGTCTCAACGGTGATCTGGATATCGAAGCGGAGGTTGATGCTGGGCATCAGGGTGCGAGTTTGAATGATTATTCCTACGCGAACATCCATATCAGCCCGGACAGCGACTCGGGGTTCCTGCTTGATTTCAACGCGGATCGCACGACGGGGATCTTCGCGGGTGGCACGGGTGGTCTGGTTGAGTCGAGCACTTCCGTGATGTCGGATACGCAGATGTATTCGTTCTCGCACAGCATGAGCAATCGTGCGGCGATCGGGATGGATGCGAACGACTACGCGGAGAGTGAGCACGGGTTGCGTCTGAACTCATTGGTGGACTTTGAGGAGGGGGATCAGGTCCTGATCACGATGCGGATCGAGTACGAGGCGGTCAGCAATGGGCAGCTCTGGGCGCAGCTGCGTGTTTCCGGGATTGCCGGGCAGGGCCCTGTGATGCTGGAGGTGAGCGATCCGACCGAGGCGGGGTTCGTGGAGTTCACTGCGCTGACGACAGTGGATGGATCACGCGCGTTTTTTCTGGACGCGGATATGGAGAGCCGGATCGGGGCGTCTGGCGATCGGCGTGATGAGCAGGTGGATGGGTTCTCGATGAGCGCGTCGTTTACGCTGGTGCCGGCTCCGGGCGGGCTGGCGTTGCTGGCCCCGGCGGGGCTGATCGCGGCGGGTCGGCGTCGGCGCTGATTGACCGCGAGATCCCGAATCACTGATACCTACAAGCCGGCGAGTGCCGGCTTATTCATTTGATGGTGCGAGGGGGTGGGTGAAGACGCGGTAGGGCTCGTTGGGCCATGTTTCGCCTTCGCTGAAGCGCGGGGTGCGGTGGATGAGGGCGGTGGTGAAGACGAGCAGGTCGTTTTCGCGGTCGATGGCGAAGCTGTCGGGCCAGCTGATGGAGCGGTGGCGGACGAGGTCCTTGTAGTCGCCTTGGGGTGTGCGGTAGAGGATGGCGTTCTGCTCGAGTGCGGAGAAGTAGAGGTTGCCGGCGTCGTCGAAGATGATGGCGTCGGTGATGGGTGCGGTGCCGAGGTCTTCGACCGCGTTGGCGAGCTGCTCGGCGGGGATGCGGTCGTCGGTGAGCATGGCGACGGGGACGCGGAAGAGCGGGTCGGCGCTGATGGCCTTGTAGTAGACCCACTTGGCGTCCGGGGAGACGGCGATGCCGTCGCAGTGGATGACGGGGGGCTGGCCGGTTTCGTTGATGAGGAGGGGTCGCCCGTCGATCTCGATGATGCGTTCGCTGTTGCCCTTGGTGCTGTGGTGGTCGTCGAGGACGCGTCGTGCGTCGCCGATTTTGGTATCGAGGACGATGATCGCACCCAGGCCCGAGTCGGAGATGAAGGCCCATCGCCCGTCGGGCGTGAGGCGGATGTCATTGATGTAGCTGCCCTCTGGGGCGATATCGAAGGGGAGTGGGAGGGCGCGTTTGACGCGGTCGCGATCGAGGTCGATCTCGTAGACGACGGCCTGGCGGCCCGCGTCTTGGCTGACCCGCCCGGTGTCGAGGACCCACATTCGTCCCTGGCGGTCGATGTGGACGGACTGGACGGCGACGAAGCGTTCTTGCCAGTCTCCTGCGCCGGGGCCCTCGGGTGACCAGTTGTTGATGATGGCGTTGGGGTAGGGGCGGACGGTGGAGGGGGTTGCGGTATCGAGGACGCGGGCGACGGCGAACTGGTAGCGATCGGACCAGCGTGGGTAGTTGACGAAGATGCGCCCGTCGGGGGCGTGGGCGACGCCGGTCCATTGGAGCTCGTTGGAGGATGCGACCTCGCGGAGCTGGGAGGGGGCGCAGCCGACGGCGGTCAGCGAGGCGATCGCTGGGATGAGCAGGCGGCTGATGCGGGCTGTGAGTCGGCGTGTAGCGGTGTTTCTGGGCATGGTGAACTCTAGCGTGGTGGGAGCGGGGGTGGTCTTGGCCTAGGATCTGGCGAATCCAGACGAAACACACAGATTGGAGCGGCGCATGGCCATTCTCGTTGATCAGGACACCAAAGTCATCTGTCAGGGCATTACCGGCAGTTTCGGAGCGCTTCATACGAAGGGGTGCTTCAACTACGGAACCAAGATGGTCGGCGGGGTGACCCCCGGCAAGGGCGGTCAGAAGGACGACAACGGGCTGCCGATCTTCAATACGGTGCGTGACGCGGTGGACGCGACGGGCGCGGACGCGACGATGATCTTTGTGCCGCCGGCGTTCTGTGCTGATGCGATCCTGGAGGCGATGGACGCGGGGATCCGGTTGATCTGCTGTATTACTGAGGGTGTGCCGGTCAACGACATGATCATGGTTCGGCGGGTGATGGACGATCGCAACGCGGCGGCGCGTGGTGCGGATTCGGCGCACAACCGCGAGCTGTTCACGCTGATCGGTCCCAACTGCCCCGGCGTGATCACCCCTGGGCCCAAGACGGGCGAGGACACGGCGGAGTCGCACTACACGAACGCTGGATGCAAGATCGGCATCATGCCGGGCTACATCCATACGCATGTGAGCGAGGCGAGCACGGGCAAGGCCGTGGGTATTGTTTCGCGCTCGGGCACGCTGACCTACGAGGCGGTGTGGCAGACCTCGCAGCTGGGCATCGCGCAGTCGACCTGTGTGGGCATCGGCGGCGACCCGGTGCGCGGGCTGAACCACATCGACTGCATCCGCATGTTTGAAGAGGACCCGGACACGGACGGGATTCTGATGATCGGCGAGATCGGCGGCGAGGACGAGGAGGCGGCGGCGGAGTACATCGCGAAGCATGTGACCAAGCCGGTTGCTGCGTTTATTGCTGGTCGCACGGCGCCTCCCGGCAAGCGGATGGGGCACGCTGGCGCGATTATCAGCAGCGGCGCGGGCGGTAAGCCGACGGGGACTGCGGACAGCAAGATCGATGCGCTGCGCGAAGCGGGTGCGGAGATCGCGCTGAACCCGAGCGAGATGGGGCAGGCGATGGCCAAGGCGATGGGGCTCGCGGCGGTGACGGCTTGAGTTGATTGCTTGAATGGAGAATGATGACACCCCGCGGGAGCGGGGTGTTATTTTGTGGTGATCAGGAGAAGGAGGGTACGCAGAGTTTGCAGAGGGCGCTGAGGACGCAGAGGGCAATCTGATTACTCGAGGCCGTAACTGCGTTTGAGTAGCGAATCCAGTTCACGCCAATCTTCTTTTGGCCAGCTTCCGAGTACAGATTCATTGGGCGCGACGGGTAGGTTCTCTGCGACTTTGACTAGCGGTCGTGGCGGATTATCGCCGCTTGTAGAGCGGCACTGCCAGAAACCCGCGCTGTTCAAGATGAACTCGTACTTCTTATACTTGAGCACGCTGAACTTGGATTTCTTTGGAACGGATCGTTGAATACGCTCGTAGGCAGCCTTCATCTCCGCCTCAGCAAGGTTCAAATCTTTGAGTTGATTCTCGGCGAACTTCGACAGCCTCATCTTTGCGTTTCTGATGTCGGTTTCTGCAGGAATCTCAGGTTGGAGGATGTCGAGTACTTCGTAGAAGGCGCTGTGTCCCTTGGGTTCTCGCACGACTTTACGAACTCTGAGTGCGGTCCAGCTCCCTGATGGAAGCTGGTACGCGAGGCCGTCGCCCTCTTCCCATTCGATGGTATCGATGAAGGGCTTGCGGACTTTGGTTGGCTTCTTCTGGGGGCCGGTGATCTGGTCGCGGAGCTTGTCGAGGGCGGCTTGGCGTTTCTTGACATCCTTCGGGGATTCCTGCTCCCAGATCGCGATGTCGATGCCATCGTCGATGATGCGGAGGGCGTTGGCTTTGGTGGGTTCGCTGAGGCGGCCCATCTTGACCTGCTGGGCGGCGAGGCCGAGCCAGAAGGGGCAGAGGGCGTAGGGGTCTTCTTCGCTGTCGATGCAGAAGTCGGCGATGAGCTGGTCTTCGGCTTCTTCGATCGACTTGCCGTACGCGATTGAGTCTTTGAACTCCGCGGCGACATCGGCGGCGGTGTCGTTGCTCAGGATGGCGGTGCCCCAGGTGCCCATGGAGAGATTGTACCTTGCGGTTGCATAGTTGAGGGTGGCACTATTCGCCGCCTTCGGCGCAGTAGTGCTCTTGAGGGGTTTCGAAGACACTCCTGCGCGGCTGCGCCGCGAGTAGTGGCATCTGGTAATCCGGGCTGGGCATGAAAAAGGCCGCTGGTTTGTGGTTCGGCGGCCGGTGTGGTTGGTTTGGTTGATGGTTACGGGCAGCCGGCGGCATATGCGCTGAGGAATGCGGAGACATCGAAGAAGTCGTAGTTTCCGTCGCCGGTGAAGTCGGCTGCGGGGTTTTCGTCGGCGTATGCGCTGAGGAATGCTGAGACATCGAAGAAATCGAGTACGCCGTCGTCGTTGAGGTCGGCGGGGCAGGGCGGTGCGTAGGCGTCGTAGCTCCAGTTGATGATGTCGTGGTTTGACCATGCGGCGCCGGTTGCGGAGGTGAAGCCGACGAAGGCGGTGCCTTGGCCGAGGATCGATGGCAGGTCGAGCTGGTGGGCTATGAGTGGGTTGGCGGGACGCGCGTCGAAGAGGGAGAGGCGGACCTCGAGGGTTGTGCCGTCGTAGTCGATCCATGCAAACCACTGGTCTGCGTCGTCGAGTTCCGGTGCGGTGATGTTCGCGGTCGGGAGTCCGGAGTTGTGGTTGACGGATCCGTCGATGTTGATGCCGACATGGGATTGGCTGGGGTCATTGTTTACGGAGTTGTGCCAGGTGTCGAACTCAATGCCGAGGGATGTGGCGATGCCCTGATAGCCGATGCCCTGTCCGAGTGAACCGAGGGCGCTGTCGATGGGCTGGACGACGAAGACGATGCCGTCGGCGCCGTTCTCGGTGTTGCCGTCGAAGATGGAACCGCCCGGTTCGGAGATGCGGAATGAGAACTTGGTTGAGAAGTCTGCTGCGTCGACCTGTGCATCCGAGAAGATGCTGCCGGCGCGGTTGGCCAATGCGGTGGTGAGGCGCATGACTACGCCGTCGCTGGTGGTCGCGGGCGCGGCAGAGCCGTTGATCGCGAGCCCGGTGGTGTCGGAGAAATCGGTGAAATCGACGACATCCGCGGCTGCGATGGGTGTGAGCAGGAGCGTGGCAATGGTGGCGGTACGGAGCATGTTGTTTTCCCTCTCTTGATTGTGGTCCATTGTAATTATGGGTCAAGAGGGTTCGAAATCCAGTGTTTTTTGGGGCAGTTGTCGGGATAAAAGAGGAAAGGCATGGTGGTGTATTCGTGTTTGTGAACCCAAGAAAAGCCCCTCCATGATGGAGGGGCTTTGTGTGATGAGCTCGGCGGGAGTGTTTGCGCGGGGAGGTGTTGCGGGCTTACTTCTTGGGTTGTGTTTTGTCTTCGGTATTGAATGAGAACTCTGCGCGGGCGGTGGTGATGATCGATTCCCATTCGTCGGGTGTGTATTTCTCGATGCCTCTGCCGGATGCGAACTGGACGAGTTCGCCTCTGGACTTTGTGCCGATCTTTCTGTGGATGTTGGAGATCTGGTTTTCGACGGTTTTGGTCG
>CEOE01025764.1_pt1 | contig 10736 bp, 15 predicted proteins | sample 530211 | NCBI WGS metagenome assembly CEOE01 (sample SAMEA2619779, study PRJEB7988) | marine metagenome | isolation source: saline water (ENVO:00002010), including
CTAGAGTACATGCACTACCTAAGTTTAATACAGTAACACCTTTGCCTGACTTTAGAGTTAGAGAATATACAGCACAAGATATGGCTGACTTTGTAGGTGGTGTAGGTAAAAAAACTTTTACATATAATGATATTGAAACATATTTAAAAGATAGATTTACAGGTAGAGAATCAAAATATTATAAAGATATTTATGGACTTACTAATACTTTAGATATAGAAATAGGACTCAATGAAGGAATCTTAGATGAACAAGCAGATACTTTTTTTGAAGATTTAAAAACAAGCGGTAGAGCTGAAACGCCTGAAGGAAGCCAATCTACAACTTTAAGAATTAGAGACAACTTTGAGTTTGATATAGCTAGAAAAGCAGAAGCATTTGGAGAAACACCAGAAGAATTTGGTGCTAGGCTGACGCAAGAAAATATTTTACCAGAAGAAACTATTAACCAGTTAATAGAATCTGAGCGTGTGCGACAAGAAAAAGTATTACCACCTACTGAAATAGAACCTAAGATAATGAACTTTAATGAGGTTATAGAAGAAGGTAGGACTAATAAGTTTGCTACAGAATTAAAACAAAGATTAAATAAACTTGGTCTTAAAGAAACAGGCGTTATTGTTAGTGATGACATACTATCTTCAGAAAATTTAGTTGCTGGTCAAAGAGGTGAAATAGTATTTGACCCTACACAAACCAGACAAGAACAAACTACAGCACAGTATGACCTTAATACTGATACTATATTTTTATCTTTAAATGCTGTAAATCCTGAAGGGACAGCTACAGATGTAGAAATACAAGAAAGACTAGACTCTATTATAGATGCACAAGTTATACATGCGTTTCGTGCTAAAGACTTAATCAACGAGAAAGAATACAACTATCTTAAAAATCAAGTAAGAAGTAGAAAAGTTCCTGCTGCGTTTGATGAAAACTACAAAGGCAGAACTTTTTATGAAAGAAGTAAAGCTATTAATGCTACAAAAGCAGAACAACTTACAGCACAAGGTAGAGGTGTTGATTATATAGATGAGCTATATGTAGAAAGTGCTATAGCAGATTTATATAAAGCAAGAGATATTAAACCTGATATACCACCTAAAGCTAAAGGTATATTTGGTAAGTTCTTAAACTTCTTTAAAGGCATGGGAACAGCTATGCGTTCTTCTGGCTACAAAAAATCATCAGATATATTTAATGATATAGAGTCTGGCAAGATTGGTAGTAGACAAAGAGACCAAATAAGAACCTTACGAGAGTTAGATAGATTGCCAATAACAGCAGAACTAGCACCTATATCAGAAGTAGATGAAACTGTAACTCAAGCTACTGAAGAAGAAACAGAAGTATCTATAGAAGAAATAGAAGAATTTGATATTGCTGGTGCAACATTTGGAACAGGCACAGAAACAACAGATTTTGTATCTTCTAAAAATGAACCTATTAAAGGAAGAATTATTGGTCCGCCTAAAGGAAGTAGAACTACTACGGCTAAAAAAAGAAAAGGTTTATACGATAAATTTGCTTTAAGTGAAGAAGAATACTTAGAAGATGCTGGAGCTATTATAGACGGCACTAAAGATAAAGGTCTTATAGGTGCTATGGAATGGTTTATAAGAAATGCACCTAGTAAAGATTATGAAGTAATAGCTAAAAGTGTAGTTAAACAACTTAAAAAATTACAATCTAGTTTTAATCTAGACTTTGATTTTACTATAGCTGATGAATCATTTCTTGCACAAAAAACAACTAGTGATTCACTTCGTAAAGACATTCAATATATAAAAAGAAAAAGAAGAAGTCTTGGTGGTGTTTCTATGTACCCTAAACTAGGTGCAAGTTTTAGAGTTTATCTTACAAATTTAGATGGTGGTTATAACGGAGTTAATTTTGAAACTATGTTGCATGAAGCTATACATGCAGCAACTCAAGGTGCTACTCTTGTAGGAGATAATCCACTTTACTTTCAAGGTGCTGGTGCACAATTAACTGATAACTACAAAAGATTAGAAAATTTACGCAAAAAAATTAATCAAGAAATTAAAAAAACTGGTTCAGTAGATTACTATGTAAGATATGGTACAAAAAATGTAGATGAACTATTAGCAGTTGGATTAACTAATAGAAAGTTTCAAGAATTTTTAGAAGGTGTTGAGTATAAACAACAAGGCAGTCAAAATTTATGGGATGCTTTTGTAAATAATGTAAGACAGTTACTAGGATTGCCTGCAAAACAAGGAACAGCTTTATCTGTTTTCTTAAAACAAGCTAGTGGTATGCTTAATCTTGATGCTGATACTACAAAAGTTATTGGTAATTATTTTCAAAAAGGTGGCAGAGGAGCTAGAGCATCAGAGCTAGACCCTCTTACTAGTCGAGCTCCACCACAAAGAGAAGCTATACAAACACAAATTCGTGAACTAGATAGTAGACTATATGACTTAAATAATGTCCGTAATAGAGAAGGCGGAGATATGAGTGCTGCTAATCTTAGTAGACTAAACAATCAAATAAGCCAGGTTGAAAATCAAATACAAGCATTACAAAACGAATTAAATAACTTACCTCCAGAACAAAGAGATTTATTTAATGCTTTCACACCTAGCTTGCGTTCTCCTAATCCTAATATTGGATTACAAAAAGCAGTAGAAAGTGCTGAAGAACTTAGCAAAAAAACACCAAGGGGTGATATACCTCCATATAATCTTAATGCTTCTGATGTAGCATTAGAATCTGCACAAGATTTTGTAAAAGATTTATCTGCTCCAGCTCCTAAATTGCCTGAACTAAATATGGAAGTTCCTGCAGAGTTTGCACAACAAGCTGCACAAAGCGGACATAGAAGCTCAACACTTACATCTGGTGAGCGTTTAATAGATATAGCTTCTGACCCTATAACTAATATAAAGAAATCATTTAATGGATTTAGACAAGCCGTTATTGATAGCTTAGACCCTATACAAAAAGGCATAGTTAATGGCATACAAACTAATGAAGAAGTAAGACTAGCAAACAGTTTAGTATCTACTTCTACTATGGCTGCTTTAAGATTGGCTGATAGAGCAAGAGGTATCTTTGCACAAATGCTTACTAGAGGAACTCCTGTTAGTAAAATTAATGGTGTAGATGCTTTAACCTCAGTAGAAGAATTAGAGATAGATACTAAATACAATCCATTTATTGATGGCGATAAAGGTAAAGGTGGCTTTGTTCAATTTACTGCACCACTTTATGCAGACCCTACAGTAGATTTAGAATATGTATTTGGTTTGTATTCTAAGCTTAAAAGAATAAAAACATTACAAGACAATGGTGTAGAAATAGATACACCACCCTCATTAAAAGATTTAGAACAAATAAAACAAATAGAAAACAACTACAAAAATGTAGTAGAAGTTTATAACAATTATCAAAAATGGAATAATGGACTAATAAACTTTGCAAAAGATAAAGGTTTATTAAGCGAAGAACAAGCTAGACAATGGACAGAACATTCATCTTACTATCCATTCTATAGAGAAATGATAGATGATGAAGGTAGAATAGCACCTGCTATTGGTGGTGGTTACTTACCTAACAATCCTCTATCAATAAAAATGAAAGGTTCAGAAAAAGAAATTACTGTGCCTCCATTAGAAGCTATAGCCAGAAACTCTTTATCTATTCTTACAGCATCCATGAAAAACGATGGTGTTAGTAAATTAGTAAGAGATATGCAATCTTTAGACTTAGCACAAGAAATTCCTGCTAAAGATACACCTGGATTAAATACAGTATTTGTATTTGAAGACGGCATTAAAAAACATTTCTTATTAGAAGACCCAGAAATATACTATGCAGTTCAATCTGTAGGTGGTATCAAAACAGATGCTTTAACTAAATTCTTTGCTATGCCAGCAGGATTTTTAAGAGATACAGTTACAAGAGACCCAGGGTTTGTTGTTGTAAACATACTTAGAGATACCTTATCTTCTGCTGTTACATCAGGAGTAGAGCTAGGTATAGATTCAGATAGCTATACACCAATTGTAGATTCAGTTAAAAATATGTTTGGTAGCATGGAAGACTTAGAAAAGTTTGGAATTATAGGTGGTTATGACTTTGCTAATGATGAAGGCGATATTGTTAAGTTCATGGCTAGAACTAGAAGACAACAAGGACTCTCACCAGAAAACGGAATATCTATAGAAAGTGCTTTCTTTAAACTATGGGATGGACTTGGTGGATTAACAACTAAATCTGATGGTGCAACTCGTAAAGCTGTATATGATTCAGTATATAAAAATGCAATTAAGAATGGACAAACAGAAGCTGAAGCTCAATCAGCCGCAGCCTATCAAGGATTAGAAATTATTAATTTTGGTCGTAGAGGAAGTTCACCGACTTTCAAACTTATTACTGCTGCAATACCATTTTTAAATGCAAGAATACAAGGTCTTGATGTTCTATATAGAAGTTTTGGTTCAAGAGAATATTCTGCAACAGAAAGTCTGCAAAAAGGCGAAAGCATGCAGGATGTCAAAGCTAGAATATTTAGAACAGCTATGCTCAGAGGTTTGAGCTTGATGGGAATTACAGCATTATATTATTTACTGGTAAGTGATACTGAGGATTACAAAGAAGCCAAGCGAGAAATAAGAGATGACAACTGGTTAATACCTACACCATTTGATTACACAGTTAAGATACCGATACCTTTTGAAGTAGGTATGATATTTAAAGCTTTACCTGAAAGAGTAATAGATATGGCTTGGGGTCAAGTAGAGAAAGACCCAATGAGGTCTATAACAAGACAGATATCTACATCTACTAAGATACCAGTTATAGGTGGAGACATAAGTATTCAAGCGGTAAAACCTTTGTTTGAGGCTATCACTAACAGAAGTGCTTTTACAGGCACAGAGATAGTTCCTTACTACAAGTTAGGTATGCAAGCTGGCTATCAAGCGAATCCACAAACAAACGAGTTAGCGAGGCTTATAGGAGAAGCCCTTGGGATATCACCAATTAAGATAGAATATGTCTTAAAAGGCTACACAGGGACTCTAGGAGGCTATGCTTTATCTGTTGCTGATAGTATTACTAGAACTGCTACAGGAAGCCCATACATCCCTAACAATGCTTTTAACAATCCTACCAACTGGTCACAACTACCAGTCTTTAAAAGACTATTTGTTGATACTAAGAAAATGGGAGGACTGCAACAACAGTTTTATGAGTTAAGAGGCGAAGTCAATAAGGTCACACAGACCATGAACAGGCTGAAGAAGGACAAACGATTTGATGAACTGGCAACTTATAGAGCCAACTATCAAGGTGTGATGAATGTTAAGGGTCAAGTAAGAGCCTTAGAGAGATACCTAGAGAACTGGAGAAGAAAAAGAGATGCCGTTATGAGAAGGGATGATATCTCCGTTGTAGTTAAATCAGACTTGATTAGAGAACTAGAACTACAAAGAGACCAACGATTAGCCTTTGTGCCTGAATTGAGGAAGAAAGCTAATGTTCCTGTGTTCCAAGGAGGACTGTAATTCATCTATCATCTTTTCTTCTTTCAACTGCTTTAGTCTAAAGAAGTCTTTATGCTCAGGATAACGAGCATGAAACAACCTAGCATAGAAACAGATGTAGTCATTACTAATCTTGAACTCTCCACCGCTTGTTTCTATCTCACTATGCCAACGAATCCTGTTGATAATCGCCCAATGCGAGTAGTTTTTCCTACCTGACTTGATTGCTTCAAGGGTATATTCCTCAAACTTCAACCAAACTTCAGGGTTTGCTTTGTGCCACTCCCACCAAACCTCTTTTCTTTCTTGTAAATCCTCTTGTAATTGTTTCACTAATTCCATAATTTCCTCCCAGGAATTTCTATTTACCAGTTAAATATTTTTTATCCTTGATGGTATCTATCACCAACACACATCTAGGGTTATCTTTCTCCACTCCACCAAACTTATAAACCACTTCTTTGATTTGCTCAAAACTATCATCCACTAAAACTTCTGCTTTAACCAAAGCATCGCAAGTAAACTTATCTATTATTGAACAAGGATTACTAACATCTAATCTCCTATTGCTTTTAGCGTAATAGGTGTATGTCAAACGAACAGGTTCTTGATAGGTCGGATGACTGATTCTACTGACAAGATTTTCAGAGTATATCTTTTTAGAATTAGACAACACTCGGTAATGAGCATTACGATAGTTGTTTAAGTTCAGGATAAACTTCTTGTTCTTGGAATAGTAAACTTCTAATGGTAAATCAATCTTCATTTTTTGGAGGACTAATTAATTCATACCAAAACTTATCGCTCTTGATAACATCAATAACTTCTTGTCTTGTAGGTTCTTTTTCAAATTCTAACTCTATCTTCACTTCATACATCCTGCTTCCCCGAAATATCTATAACCAGTAAATATTTTTTATTGCAGCTCCAGGCTGCGTCAAAATGGTAGGTCATCATAATAGTTATCTTCCTTCAATAATTTGTTTACTTGCTCTAATAATTCTTGTTCAGTTCCATATGCCTTTACGAATCTAGCTTTATATGGATGTCTGCTTATAGGCTCTTTATCACTTCCCATGCGATGATGTTCAAAACACAATGGTAATACTTTGAAGTGTGAATCCTTTTTGGTTTTCCCTTCGATGTGATGAATCTCACAGGGAACATAGAATCTACCTTGATTCCTACAGACAATACACCCTAACTGACTAACTCTATCCATGTGCTTAGACTCTGCCTTGTTAGGATTTCTGCCTTTCATTTTTGCATTTCTTTTATAAGTTCTGTTGCTTCTTTACTTGATATATCTGTAAGCGTAGAAGCGATTAATAATAAGGCTAACTGCTTCCTTTCATATTCAGGAAACTGCAATAGTTTATTTAATAATGCCTTGGTTATCTTACGCTCCATACCTAGCTTGTTCTTTCCTCGCTGATACTTGTTCAGTTCTCCATTGCTCAAAGCCAATCTCCAATGCCCTCAACTCAACCTTTAAGGCACTCAATCCACTCTTATAACTAGCAACCTTTAGTCTAGCATCAAACAACTCATCCTTGCTTTCAGCATAAGTATCTTGTGCAGAAGTAGTTTTAATGCCCTCTCCCAAAGCTTTTACCTTTAACAACGCTTGTGTTTTCTTTACTAAGGCTTCTGACTTTAAAACTTCATACTCTGTTTTCTCTATAAGAGGAGCAAGTTCCCTTATCTTGTGCATCCAATTCTCAACTTCAATCATCTCTTATACTCCTGAATGATGTTGAAAATCATTATCTGATTCTCTTAGATGTTGTCTTAGTGTTGGATTTCGATTACCAAAATGAGGGATAATCTCTGTATCAAAGTCTCCTCGTTTCATTGTTTTTGCATTTTTCCAATCTGATATTGTTTCTACAAGAATAAACTTTTCACATGAATAACATTTCCAAATTTCTGAATCATGTTTTCCATTATATTCAGGCTTGTAGCCAATAAACATTTTATGTTTGTGTCTGCATTTACTCATCAAATCCTCCCTCTAGTTTCTGTCTGTTATCTTCTTCTTCCTCATCATCTAATCCCATGATGATTACTTTGTCGCTAACAAACTTCTTACCAAAATCTGCTTCTAGCTTTTCTTTCAGCTTCTTATTAAATTCATCTAAATTAGGCACAAGCCACCTCCAATCCATAATGTTCTAAGTTCTCATCTGAAGGCATCCAATCGTCTTGTCCCATTTCAATAATAGACTCTAATGAAAAGCCTCCAATGAATTTATCTAAAACAATAAATTCTTCTTTTGTTATCTGCTGAGTATCATAAACATCTACAATCCTACAATCACTCCACCAGTCATCCCCCTCTTGATTAACATAGCCAAACTGCCATGCAAGAAAACACTCTTGCCAAAAGTCTTTGTTGCTATTAAATTCTTTAACAGTCATCTTGGTTTCGATAGCTACCTTATCGTAATACTCATGTTCTCCGTCTCTGTTATGGTCTGTAATTAAAAAATATCTCACTTTGTTTTCTCCTTTTTTGTAGACTTTTCTTCCCAAACATTTTTAAGTTTGGTTATGTCTATTTCTTTTTTAGTATCTCTGTCCTTGCGAAAAATCCTATCAAAGTTTTCATCAAACTTATCTTTATCATAAGGTCTAGTTCTACTGCCTTTGCCTCCATGCCACTTAGTCATTTCTTGTTTCTATTCCTAAATAGCTTGTCTGCTTTTTTCTGAAAAGACTTCTCCAAAAGTCTCCCCAATAAATCACTTAAAAACTTTCTCACTCCTCCCTCTCTATATTCCACGCAAAAGGTTTTAAGATTGATTTCTTAAAAGCCTTTCTTCCGTATTGTTCATTGAAGATTCTCATAGCAACTTCTTCGTTATATGGTTCTTCATTGTGTCGTCTTTTTTCTGTTGTATTCATATCAAACCAAATTTTAAAGTTTGTCTTGTAATCCGAATCATCATCGTATTTGAATTGTTCCATCCCAGCTCTCCAAAAAAAATATTATTTACTAGTTATTAGATTTTTAATCTTGTCGCTAAGTTCATACATAACCATTTTATAACTTTGAACATTAACCTCTTGATTGTTGTCGTTAGCACTTTCAAAATGCACAATACATTCTTCAAGTCTCTGATACATTTCTTCAAGTCCTTGCAGATAAGGACACTTATCATCCTTATCCGCAATCTTGACTATTTTGTTTACCTTAGAATGGGATGTCATCATCGCTCAACTCAGGTTTGGTTTCTTGAACAGGAGGTGTAGGTCTTGGGTCTCCCTGTTGTGTTTGCTTTTGTGGAATATCTAAACGAGCATACTTGTAATCGTTGCCATTCTTAGACCTTCTATCCCAAAGAGCAACACGCATTTCTGCTTCCTCGCCACTCTTTACTTTCTCTACCAAAGCTTTTAGTAGGTTCTTATCAAGAACAACTTTGCCTGTCCAATCAGGTTGTTTGTCATTCTGTTTATAGTTATTAGTGTAGATTGCTCCGTCACTTTGCATCCTTTCTTCCATTTACTTACCCTCCTCAGAGTCTGTGTCTTGTTTAAATGTATCTATTAGCGATGTAATAGCCTTGTCTAGTTTATCCTTTTGCTCAGGGAATTTATCCTTCAACACTCCTATTGCCTCACTATTTGATTTATAAAAATCAACTAATTGGTCTCTACTTTCATAAAGTCCTCCGTCAATAAGCTTCATTGCACCCTCAACAAAAGCATCCGCCCACCCCTCGTCAAAGACTTGCTCTACAGGAGTTTCTTCCTGAACAGTTTCTGTCTTTTTAGGAGGAGTCTTTTTGCCTTTAGGTTGCTTGTCTTTTTCTTCATCAGGCAAAGTCTCGTCAGCCATTCCTGTAAATACAGATATGCCTAAACCAAACATCGCCACATTCTTAACCAAACAACGCATAGCATTATCAGAAACTTGCCTAGCATGAGGATTAACAACTGGGTTGTTTTTATAATCCATAACAGGCAGTCTCATTTCTCTTACTAAATTATCAATAGTAATCCTAGTGACAACTTCAGTAGTTCCGTCAGGTAGTGTCTTGTAAGGCACTCCCTCAAAGTCAACAAATTCGTATTGTGCTTGTGGGTAATTATCCATTAATAAGTTCCACATTCTGCTCCAAGACAAGTAAGTCAACTTCATCTTTTCTTCTGTATGTTTAGACACATCCACCTTGGATAGTGTTTCCCACACATCTTTATAAGTTAGTTCTTTATCAGCCATTAGTTTTCTCCATTTGATACTGATTGCAAAATTCAGCCACATCACAATAGTCCTTGCATCGTATAGCTTCTCCTTTAAGAAACTCTATACTCAACTTAGCTTTGTCATCATGACCACCTATATACTCATCGGCTAATTCCTGTGTGTCTAAAACACGCAAGGCAGATTTCCTACCTTGTTTCATTACCCTATAAGTATCTTTCCTTCTCCACCTTTCCACATCACTACACAATGGTAGTTCTTTACTGATTAGATAATCAGCTTCTGCTTGTTGATGAATCGAAACTCTCTCTTTTATGAATTGTTCTTGTTCTTCGTCAGTCCATTTTGGTATTGGAATGACTGATACTGGTGCATTGGGATAGTCGCTACCACTTCTGAGCATTTGGTTTTTGCTCCAGTCTCTGTTGACTGTAATAATATTTAACTGGTTAATAGTATTTCCAGGGTTGCTTTGTCGGTGTAGCCAATCATAACAATTTAATTGTTGTTCCCACTCAGGCTTGCCCTCTTTCATTGCGTTCATAACAGTCCAACTGCTAGTCACTTTATAATCTTTAAGGGTCTTTTCTTCGATAGAAATGCTATCGGTCTGTCCGCTAATAGTCCACCCATTGACTACTGCAAAGTTTCTTTGTTCTGTTATGGTGTCTGTCTTGCCCTCATTGGCTCTCTCTAAGATTGTGTGAACACTTTGTCCTAACAACTTCCAAATCTCATTAGAAACATCTACAACAATATCATCATCGTATTCTTCTCTAAGTATTCTAATTCTAGGAGGTTGCAACAAACCAGTCACAGAGATAGTAGAAGCACCTTTAGAATAGCTATCGTTAGATACTGCTCTAATTATCTCTTTTGGTATGTTGTTAGTATTAGTGTATTTCATTGTAGCTTTTTAAATCTTGGTCTTTTAAATCCTCAACATACATATCTAAATGTTTTGGTTCAGCATAATCCCAAGTTTTATCTTGATGTAAAATTAAATATACCTC
>CEOE01002317.1_pt1 | contig 10711 bp, 8 predicted proteins | sample 530211 | NCBI WGS metagenome assembly CEOE01 (sample SAMEA2619779, study PRJEB7988) | marine metagenome | isolation source: saline water (ENVO:00002010), including
GTAAATTAGCGAGTGGACAACAGGGGGGAGTTCCTCAAGTAACTGCATCAACTCAAGATGTTTCTGATGCCACCATTCAAGGCACACAAGATACTATGCTCGGCACAGCACCTGTTGCATCAACAACCGTTGCAGTTCCTGAAAATATAAGACCTGACGCACCAACAGCAACAGTAGGTACAGGACAACTTACGCAACCACAAGCAGCCATACAACCGCAAATAGGAGCTATGGACACTGCACAAATAGCAGAAAGAACCTATGTGGGCGACATACAAGGAGCAGTTAGTCAAGGATCTATAGCTACAGCACCAACGCAAGAGCTTGATGAAAAAGCAACCACAAGATTTCAACTAAAAGAATTACTTTCTAGTTTAGATGAAGGCACTGATGTACCTGCTTGGGCATCTCCTGCAGTTAGAAAAGTAACAGCAATTATGCAAGCAAGAGGACTTGGCTCATCAAGTATGGCTGCAGCGGCAATGACACAAGCTGTATTAGAATCAGGAACAGTGATTGCAACTCAAGATGCAAACAAGTATGCTACTATACAATTACAAAATTTATCAGGACAACAAAAGGTTGCATTACAAAACGCACTGACCTATGCAGCTATGGACAAAGCTAATCTATCTACAAGATTACAAGGTGCAGTAACAAACGCACAGTCTTTACTAACAGTAGATGTAAAAAACCTTGATTCTCAACAAAAAACAAACACGATAAACTTCAATGCTTTGACTCAAGCGTTATTTAAAGATTCTGCTGAAGCAAATGCAAGGCAACAGTTCAACGCAAAAAATCAATTACAGGTTGATCAATTCTTCTCTGAACTTGAAGCACAGGTTGAAACAGCAAATGCTAACAGAGTCTCGGCACTTGCACAGTTTAACGCAGGCGAAGCTAACGCACAGACACAATACAATGCAACGTTACAAGATGCACGAGATAAATTTAACGCAAATATGCAATACGCTATTGATCAGTCAAACGTGCAGTGGAGACGACAAGTAAACACAGCCAACACAGCGTTACAAAATGAAACAAACAGATTGAACGTGCAAAATTTATACAACGCAAATCAAAACGCACTCAATAATCTCTGGCAAAAGTACAGAGACAATGCTTCTTGGAATTTTCAAAAGTCAGAGTCATACTTGCAAAGACAACACGAGATTGGTATAATGGCTATGGAGTTTGCAAATTCTAAAGAGATTTACGACAAACAACAAAAAGATAATCTGGCTGCAGGTGTAGGAAACTGGATCGCAGCGTGGATGGGAAGTAGTTAATAATGAATTTAGGAACTATGGTTGCAATAGGTGCAACACTTTTAGGTACATTTGGTGGTGGATCTGGGGAATCTGCAAGTACAAGTGGTAGTGGTGGAACTGGAGATGCTTTAGGTTTTATTAAAAAAGGAGCAAAAGCTTTTAATTTAATGAGACAGGGAGGATCAGGCTATGGTGACACACCTGCTCCGTTTGCAACGGATGTTGCTTTTAAAGATAGTGGCTCATATTATAAAAAATTTGGTTCATCAAAAAGTGCATCTGTATCAACACCACAGTTTTCTCCGTACAGAACTCAAAATTTAGACGTAAATTCAGCAATAACAAACTTGTATGCTAACGCACAAAATCAACAGATGAGACAGCTTTTAGCACAATATGGTGGGCCAGTGCCAACCACGTTGCAACAGGGTAGAAAAACACAAGCTTTAGAACAAGCATCATTAGGCACAATAAACGTATAGAGGTGTAACATGGAAAATATGCCTGCAAGAGGGTCTATAGAAGCTAAAGATCCGTTTGCTTCTGCACCCCCCGGACATTCACTTACAGAAGATATATCTAAATGGGCATGGGGTAGACCACCACAAGATGCAGATCCTGAAGTTGTAATACAAAAAGCCATAAACTCTTTAAAACAACCAATGGTAAAAGAAGAGATGATGAAGCTTCTTATAGTTGGCGTATCTGTTGAGGTAATGGTGGAAGGATATATACTACAAGGATTTCAAGACGGCAGGTTTAATCCTGACGTAGGGTTATTAATTAAAGGTCCTTTATCCTTGTACATAGCCAACATGGCTGAAGAAGAGGGCATACCATACAGGTTGTTTGAAAACGCAGATGCCTTAGAAGAGGGTAAGATGGATGACAAAACGTTCTTCAGAATGATGCAACAAAACAACCCAGAGATGTTTACTTACGTTAGAGAGACTATTAACGCAGGTATTAGAAAAGGTTTATCACCTTCTGCACCAGACGAAGAAAGTTTTATAGAAAAGAAGGAAACTAAATAATGGGTTTTGCATCAGCATTTGCATCAGGTCTTGTCAAAGGTTTTCATCAAAACATTTTGAACGAACAAAAAGCACGAGCCAAAGATGAAGAAAAACTAGATGGCTACAGACAACTTTTAATGAAGTCTGTGCTGTCAGGTGATGACGTTAACACAAATGCTATTAATGCTGTGAAAGACATGATTAAGTCTGGTGAGAAACAATTAGAGGATAGAGAAGGCATAGATATATTTGGTCGACCGAGTGAAAGACTCAAGATTGATATGTTGGACATGGCAGGTTTAGTGAATGGCACTCAAAACAGTCTAAAGATTGGAAGTGTTGATTTTCCTATAAGTAAAAATTATTTTGATAAAAGTCTGTTAGGTAAACCTGCTGCAAAAGCAGAATTATTTTTTGAAAAACTTCAAGAAATAGGACCTGTTAAAGTTGCTACCATGTTTGCAAATAAAGAAGATAAGGAAGCTTTTAAACAATTTTATGATACACAGGTTGTTTATTTTACTAAAGATCAAGTTTTAAATAAACAGACAGGTAACAAAGTATTGCACAAGGGGCCTAGTGATCTCATACCTGTACATAAATGGGTTTCTAATTTTGTGCCTACAGACAGTGATTACAAAACTAAAATCAATGGATTAAAAGGAAACAACATACTTCAAGATAATGAATTTTTATTACCAACTGGTTTTAAAAATATATTAGGAGATGAGGATGCCATTGTTACAGCAGAAAAACTAGGTCTTGATAGTCAAGAAGTTAAATCGTTATCTGGATTAGCTTCACTACAAGGTTACAACGACTTAGGTGAGTTTATATATACAAGTGCTAATTTGTATACAAAGCCTGCAGATTTTATTGATGGCATAAATCACACTGCAATGTTGTTTAAAATGAACGCACATGAACCACGATCCATGCAAGAGAGAAGTGCGATAGGTAAATATTTAACCGACAATGGGTTTGACGATGATCCTCTCAAAGCTGCTTATGTCATGGCCCCTTTGATAATTAACAAACAAGATTTAGCTGCTAAAGAATTAAAAACTTATGGCATACAAGCAGTATTAGATAAAAGTGATTTTAACGCAAACTGGAAAAAACTAACAGGTAAAACACTTGATAAATTTGATGAAATATACAAAGCAACAGGTGAAGCAGAAGCGAAGTTGATTAGGTTTAATAAACTTTTATCACAAGCAACTTTAAAACCTGAAAATTTTGTAACAGAAACTTTTAAATTTATTAGATCTATATTTGGAAAAACAGGTTCAATAGATCAAATCTTAGGTTTGATAAAAGGTGTAGATGACACAAATAGATCAGCTATAAAAGAAAGATTAACTACTGAGTTTGCAAATTACGATCAAACTACGGATCAAGGTAAATTACTAGCACAATTAGCTGTTTTAAAATATACAATCGCTGCTGATTTAGCTAGAGCCGAAGATGATCAGGGAAGATTATCAGACCAAGATTTACAACGTAACTTAAATAAACTTGGTACATTTGGATTTGGTACACTGGATGATGCTAGAACATCAGCTAAAGAGGTTCTTTTTGATGTACAAAGAAGGTTAAAAAACTTAGATGTAATTAACGAAGTTAGAACTAGAAGTGAAAGCTCTAGATTTATAAATTTAGCTGACAGAAAGCTCTTACAAGGCGATAGAATGGCTAAAAATTCAATACTACAATATAAGAGAGATAATCCTGATTTAGCTAAAATGGCAGAAGTAGCTTCAGGAATAAACTACGATGATCTATTTGACGAAGAAAAGTATGAAGTTGATTTAGATTTAAAAGGTAAAGAGGGTGGAGTTGTTTATCAAAATAAACAAACAGGTAATTACATAGTAGCAGACCCTAGCACTAAAAAAGTTTTAAAAGTTTTAACTAATGAAAATCAATACTTTGAACACGTAGAAATGAAATCCATGTCAGACCTTGAGCCTGAAATAGATTCAGGAGGAGAGGTAACATCTACAGCATCATCGCCATCACCTAATTTACCTAATCAAGTAGAAATACAAAATCAGAATCAAATCGTAACAGATAATGATGGCAACCAAACAGTTAATGGTCGTAAGGGTAGACTAGAAGTACAGGGTCAACCACCCAATCAAAAATTAATCTTTATATTTGAGTAATCATGCAACAAAATTTACAAGTACAAAACGTTCCTGAACAATTTCAACAAGTTGTAAAAGAAGATATTGAAAAAAGAAAAGCAGACCCTGTAGATATAAGGTCTGAGTTTGAAAATATCATAAGTAGTACAAATATTCAGGATATACAAAGTAAAGGTGTAGACATGATAGGTAAAACTATCGTGACTCCTAACTTATTAGATAAAGCAAGAAAAGATAATTCTTTAAAAACAAAACTATTTTTAGACTATAAAAAATCTAAAAAACCATTTGTACAAGATGTTTCAAAACCTGTAGTTGCATTGAGTGGTGTAGATTTTTCTAAGATAGATACATCTTCATTTGATTCTGAATTAAAAACTACCGATGATTTTCAACAACTTATAGATTCTGTAAAAGATAGACAGGCTATTGCAAAAGTATTTGGGCCTAACTCTTTAATACCTTTAAAAGGTAAGCAGATGATTGTTGACATGTTCCAGACAGGTAGCATGTATGATGAGTTGTCTAGAGCAGTTAAGTCTATTCCGGGGGATGTGTTAAGATTACCTAACCTACTATACATGATACAGGCAGGGGGAAGAGCAGCAGTTCATGGTGCTTTAAACAAAGAAGATGGAGCTACAGGTGCTAAATTTGCACAGTTAATGAATAACCCTATGCTTGTAAAATATAATGCGGCTTTAAATTCAAACGTTGTAACAAGAGACGCAGCCAGTAGAATACAACAGTGGTACAAAGATACTTATATAAAACAGTTTGGTGAAGATGCTTACAAGGCAGATCATCAACAAATGTCATACAAAACGCAAGAAGGTAGAATAACACCTGAATTTGATCAGCAAGGTAATATTGTGTATACTACACGAGATTTAGATATGGGTGTTGCAGCAGATTTATTAGACTTGAGTTACAATAAATTAACTGGTACAGAAAAATCAGCTTTGTTTTTTAGTTCGATTGCACCTTTGACTATACCGTCTAGAATAATGAGGTCGTATGGTTCTTTAAAATTATATGAGAAAGTATCTAATGAAAGAGAGCAAAACCCTGAAGGCACACGTGGTAAAAGTGACTATGAAGTTTTAAATGATATAAAAAATCAAAAAGGCAAAACTGCTTGGAAGTATTGGCGAAAAGGTTGGCAAGCAATATCCATATCTGGAGATAAACAAAGACTTGTAGAAGCAGACAATATCATGGAACACACTGCTAATATAAACAGATATGACAACGATATTACATCATACACAGATGAAATAGCTTCTTTAAACACAAGAATAAAAAGAGAAAATTTAGCTTTAAAACAAGCTCCTAACGAATTAAAAATTGATATAAAAAATAATATTAATTTGTTAAATGAAGATCTTAATAAAACTACTCTTCTTTTATCAAAAACAAAAGACGCACGAAAATCTTATGTAAGAAAAGCAGGAACAGGAAGATTTGACAATCCATACCTTAGAGCAGTTGCTGTGGATGATGTTCTTATATCTTCAGCAATGGGGTATGGTAGTGAATTTTATGGATGGATGAATCAAGAATATTTTGGTTCAGATCCTGATAGTGAACGATACGCTGAAATGATGATAGGTTTATTCGCTCCTTTTGTCACACCAAGTCTTATACCTCTCGCTGCAAAAGGAACTGTTGCTATAGCTAATATAGCAACAGGTGGTGAAGGTGTAAAAGATATGGCTATGGCTTTACAAAATTCAAAGTGGCTACCTATGATAAAGCCGGGAGATTTATACAACGGTGACGAAGTACGATTTGGAAAAATAATAGAAGAAATAAATATACGAGAAGGTAAGCAACTTACAAAACCAACCAAAGAACAAATGGAGTCTTTTCGTATATTCTCAAATATATTCAGAAATATGCGACCTGAGTTTAGAGAAAAAGCGTATTCATCTATATTAAGATACAACAGATCTATGGATACGTTTGAGTCAGAAATGAAAAGAATATTTTTGAAAGAAGATGGCACTGTAGACGACCAATTAGTTGCTCAAAATATGTCCTCACTACAATTAAGTATGGCAGAGGTCACAGGACTAGCACCCTTAATATCATATTATAACAGAGTCGGAAATAGCTTCTCATCTAGCGAAGCTGTAAAGAACATAGATGAACTAACAGCTATGGCTCTTGCCCAAGAAGATAAATTGAATGGTGTAGGTGTTTTACTGAACACAATAAAAGAAAGTATACGAAAAACAACAGGTAGTGACATAGACGCTAACACAGAATTATCTCAAACATTTACGTTTATGGAAAACATGATTGCTAATAACAAAACTAGATTAAACAAAGAAAAGCAACATATCACAACAGCTATAGAAATGTTTGAAAAAGATATAGGTATATCTGAAATAAATACAGATACTTTAAATACAATAGTAAGATTAAAAGGATTTTTAAAAGAGGGTAGAGACTTTGCAAACGAAGCTGAAAGAGGAAACGCTATCGTAGAAACTTATAACAACATAATGACTTCTGCAAATCAAAAGCTTGAAGAGATAAAAGCAAACGCTACAAATTTGAATGAAAAAGAAATGAAGTTTCAAATACGAAGAGTTGCCGATGTCATGTTTGATATGGAGTACGGTCGTAAAAGAGCCGAAGCAAGTGGATATTATAAAGACATAGATAAGTTTGCTGCAGATAATAATATAAAAATAGATTTTACAGATTTGTTAGAAAAGTTTATAAACGCATCAGAGGAATTAAGAGACAAACCTCTCACAGAAATATTTGGAAGTGGCACTGATTTCATGAACACAGTTGGCATGCCAATGAAAAAAGCTTTCACTAAAATGGCTACAAATGCTTTAATGAAAACATATAGTCCAGATGCACTTAAAGGTATTAGACTTACGTTGCAAAAACAAGGCATAGATGTTGGAACAGATTTAGATTTAGCTTTGTTTTTAGCTCAACAACAAAGAGATGTAATAAAAGGTGGTGGCAGAATAGCACCTGAAAACAAACTTAATTTCTTTGACGGTACAGTTAGTGAAGCAGAAGATATGATGAGATATTTTAGAGATAGGGGTCTATATTCTGCACGAGTAAAAAATGCTGACGGCAGACAGATCATATCAGATCACATGAGATTAATTGACGAAGCCGTGTTAAAAGCAGGTGGTCAAGAGTTATTAGATAAAGTTAAATTAGCTAGAAGCAAATACAGTTCTATCATGGGAGAAACTAACGATGCAGGTTTGAGCTACGGTTTTGACGTTATACAAAACAGAACAAGCAGATCAGGTCGAACTAGAAAAGATAGAGAAAAAATAGACGTAGAGACAGAGGGTAATTATAAAGTTCGTGTAAACACTAAAAGACCTGAAGCTGTATTTTACAATATAGCAAACTTGTCAGAAAAATTTGTAAAAGCAAAAACTGTGACAGAGAAAGCAGATATATTAAACGACATAGCAGATCAGAAAAATAGATTTATGCACTTCTTGGGTGCTACAATGGTGCGACCTGATGGGAGCGGAAAACCAACATACGCTTTTGATTTAACTAAACCTAGACAAGCAAAAGTAGCCGAGATGGCAGAAAACATACTTACCCTAGCTGTGAACAGAACTTTACGTGGTGGTTTAGAAGAAGATGCAAAGACAATAAAACAAATTGTTGATGCAGGAAAAGGTAACAAGTATGCTAACTTTGATTCATTAGCTCCTGAAAACTATAACTTTGTTCAAGCTATGAATATAACTGAAATAGAAAACAAACTAACTGTTCCTGTTCTAAAAGGATATGAAGCCGATGGAAAACCTATTATAGAGAATAGAAAATTATTGACAGTGACAGATGTAGATGATCTTACTATAGATTTAAAAGACAGACTAAAATCAAGTCAAAAAATGAGATCGGAATATTTAAATTTAAAAAAAGAAATAGAAGACAAAAGCAGTGCAACTAGGATTGCAGGACAAAAGTTAGTTGATGATCAACAGGATGTTCTTTCAAAACTAGAACGAACCACATCTTTTGTTAGAGATCCAAAAAGATTTTTTAAAGAACATTTTGAAAACAGAACTACCGATGACATAGACAATTTTGTAGATGACTTAGTGTCTCAAGGTATGAAAAGAGGTGATGCAAACCGTGCCTTAAAATACATGTATATGAGAGGTTTATTTGAAATATCAGGAGAAACTAAAACTTTAAATGCCCTTTCAGAATTTGAAAAATCTCCTGTAAGAAGTGAAATAACAGATGTTCAAAAGTTTGTAAACGCTGTCATAGACGGTAAACAAAAAGAAGTAGCTACACGTGTGTTAGGACACGATACTGGACACGTTAAGTTTCTTGAAGAGATGGCTTCGTGGGTAACACAAGCAGGTGGTAATCCAAGAGGATTTGCACCACGAGGAGACACAAAGGGTATGACAGTTGACAACGTATTCTCTCGTGTGTTTAACTTAGCAAGAGGTATGGTTAGTCCACTATACGTTGGAACAGAGATAGCCACACGTTTATTATTAGAAAAGAATCAAACACTTTTATCCGTTGCACTAAAAGATAGAGAGTCTGCAAGAGTTTTAGCAGAAATATTAAAAAGACCTGATAGTGTACAAGACTCAGATATTAAAACATTAGCTCAACGAATTAAAATATATGTGGCCGCAGAGATAATACAAAATAAAAATACACAAGGAATAGTTCCAACGTTATCTGAGTTTATAGGTTCAGACGATGAAACTGTAGTAGGATCTGAAGAAGATCTAGCTAAACAACAGCTAGGTATACCTTCAGAAAGATTTACAAAACAAGAGGTGCAATAATGAAACAATATAACAACGGACAACGCCCCCAAAAGATGTACGGTGGTGGTATGGCAATGCCACGTAAACCTATGATGATGGGTGGACTTGCAGAACGAAATAAATCACAAAAAACAATGACACCCAAATCACAAGATGCTATGGGTATGATGACTGACCAAAAGAAATTTGGTATGGGTTATAATCTCGGTGGTGCTATCAAAAAGTTTGAAAAGAAAAGCAATGGTGGTAAACTTACTGGTAAGAAAAAAGAGTTGGCTGCTATGTATGGTGATCCAAACAAAATTACTCGTGGTGACATAATTACTGCGGCCAAAAAGAAAAATGAAAGTTAAATATAATAGATTTTATTACAATCCTTTACCTGATGAAGTTTGTATAAAAGAAAGTCCTATTGATGGTCATGGCATTTTTGCTGCACAAGATATAGAAGAAAACAAAGATTTAGGTTCTACACACATCAAAGTACCAATGATTCTTACATACATAAGAACACCTCTTGGTGGCTTTATCAATCACTCTGACGAACCAAATTGTTTTTTAGATTGTACACAAGACTGGGATGACTATCTTGTGTTTAACATTATTACGAAAAGATCAATAGCAAAAGGTGAAGAGCTATTGTTGGACTACGAAACTTAAATATAATTCCGTGATCCACTCATTATATCATCACCACACTTCCTAAGATAACGAAGCAGTGATGCAACCTGACTTGTGCCACTGTACATAGGCAAACCAGTATTCAACTCTCGTTCAAGATCTTCAGGTCTGACTGCTTCGTAATTCATCTCCACATTCCCCTCTTTATTTAAATACGCTTCTAACAAAAATAACTTTGCTCTAGTTTTTGATTTCATGGCAAGGACTCAACTTATCTATTCGTAGATTGTAGCAATCGGCTTTGAATGTATAGCCGTTGTCTAAATCGACATCCCCTTTTCTGTACAGAGTGGCTTCTTTGTAAAAGTTATGCTTGGAAATGCCACCAAGAATCCAAGCCTTTGTTAAATCTGTAAGTATGCGAACAAACACATACGCATCACAATCTTGTTTAGTTCCATGCAACGCTACAGAACAATCATAGTTGGGTAACGGTTTGGTGTTGCAACGCTTAGTCTTAACATCAATACGCATCCCATCCTTAACTAGATCATAATCGTATGTATTTATTTGCTTTGCATTAATACTATCAGCAACGACTAACTCACCTATCGCACCTACAACGTTGCTAGTGCCACCTGTAATACTTCCCTGCAATATGCCCACAGTAGAAGCTTTTTCCCTCGCACGGTTCATATAGTCGTCATTGATCGGTATCTCTATCATTAGCTTGCACTCAAGTCCACGACTTCACAGGCATCTGCAGTACATGCTAATTCACGAGATCCACTTGTATTATCTTCCTTTTCATACATAGAGAACTTAGTCCAGTCGAGTGATGTTGG
>CEOE01000596.1_pt1 | contig 10661 bp, 17 predicted proteins | sample 530211 | NCBI WGS metagenome assembly CEOE01 (sample SAMEA2619779, study PRJEB7988) | marine metagenome | isolation source: saline water (ENVO:00002010), including
CGTGACCAACTCAAGGCTGCTCTTGGGTATGATCGCTCGTCCAAGGTGGCAACCAAGACCATGCGTGCAGAGTTCGCTGCTCTGCAAGGGAACGCCACTCCACCAGCAGTTCCCACGCCTGCTCCGAAGCCTGCTCCAACGCCAGACATGTCTGACTTGTTTGCGTCCCTGAAGCAACGCTTCAACGGCTGAGCCTCTGGCTTGGCACAACAAACCCCCTGCGCCTGCTCCACCTTCGGGTGGAGTGGGTGTTTTCTACACACAATCGCGTGAAGATTGTGTAAGTTATATGTATGAGGAATTATCCCATGCCTGACGTTGCATCCCAACGTGAAACCCAGTTGCATATCGAGCAACTTGTGGTGGGTCACAACCTTGACCCCAACCCCATCGTGAGCGTACTTGCTGACGCTCTTTCCGAAGTGTTCAACTCATTCGACCGTGTGCCTGCATGGCTTCGCACCATCCAGAGCATTGGCGAACCTACCGTTGCCTACGTCAGTATCTGTGCGATACTTGATCAGGTCAGCGAAGATGGTGGCTGTGCGCAGGCTCATAGCGTTCTCTCCGAGATGGCTAAGAGACTGAAGCATCATGTCCCCGATCTTTCACGCAAGATCCGTGTTGGATTGGCTTTCAATATTCTACATGCTTGCCGTGATGTGGATCTTATCCGCATGACGTTGACCAAGCGTGGTGAGCCTACCACAGTCATCAGTCTTACGAATCACTTCAAGGCTCTGCTTGATGAGCATGACCTGTGGGGTTTGTGCGGCATGACTCGTCGCCCCATGCTGTGTCCACCTGTGCCTCACACACTGGACGCATGCGGCGGCTACCTTACCGAAGCCCTGCGTGTTGGCATCTCGCATGGCTCATGGACCAATGTGCGTGGCACTACCATCGTGGATGCCATGAACAAGATCCAAGCCTCGCCACTTGCAGTCAACGTGACTGTGCTTGAGGCTGCTGAGTTTCTCATGCAGCCACATCTCGACAGCAAGGAAGCCAACCCGTACTCACACGGTCGCACACTTCAGATCGCACGTGAGTTCGCTGGCATGCCACACTGGAATCCTACCTACATCAGCAAGGTGGGTCGCATCGGTCTGCGTGGTGATGTGTTGTCCATGCAGGGCAACGACCTTGCCCGTGGCTTGATCGAGTTCTGGGATGAGTGGGATGTTGATGAGCAGGGATTGTTCTGGATTATGGTGCATGTCGCCAACACGTTCAGCGGTACTGCCCTTGCGGGTGACACCAAGACGGACAAGTTGCCATTCGAGCAGCGTGTGTCTTGGGTGCTTGACAATCTCGATCAGATCCTTGCGATTGCCGAAGATCCTATCGCTCATCGTGATCTGTACTGGGATGGCTTCGGTCGTGGTGCGACCACGTTCCAAGCGTTGCTGTCTGCTGTGTCCCTGTGGGAGACAATGCAGACCGGCAAGACCAGCCTACCTGTGCGTCAGGACATGACCACGAACAACTATCAGTGGTCTGCTATGTTCACACGTGATCGTGACCTTGCCGAACTGACCAACCTTCTGCCTGACACACGCAACGACCTGCACACAGAGGTTGCCAATCACAACCTGATGTGCTGGCAAGATGGCACATACGATCATGACTACGTGTCCATCTTCGTTGACAACAAGGACAAGTTGTGTACACGCAAAGCAGCCAAGCCATCCAGCATGGTGATCGGTTATGGTGGTGGTGTGCGTGGTATCGCAAGTCAGCAACTTGGCAAGCGTACGTGGACCAACTTGGGTACTGAGGATGACCCAATCTGGACACGCATCGCCAGCCCTGACTCTGTGTTCCACGGCACTACCATCACCGAGGAGTTGCATGGTGAGGCATCGTTCTACCTTGCACAGGACTACGAGAAGACGGTCAAGTCGATTGCACCTTCTGCGATTGCTGTGACTGAGTTCGTTCGTGCATGTGTCAAGGTTGCCAGTGAGCGTGGTGAGGTGATGGAATGGATGTCATCCACTGGTCTGCGTGTGCAGAACAAGCCGACCACCAAGCAGGAACACAACCTTGGTGCGGCTACTTGCTGGTCTGATCGCTCATGTACACAGATCAAGTTCTGGACGTTCACCGATGAGATTGATGAGCGTAAGGCGAAGACTGGTGCTCCACCTATCTTCACCCACACCAAGGATGCTGATCATTGTGCCATCGTTGTGACACAGTGCAAGTCACCTGTCATGCAAACAATCTTCGACTGCTTCGCTGCACCTGCCCCATTCGTGGACAGCATGCGTGAGTCAGTCAAGTTGGGTGCGTGTGTTCTCATGGAGACACACCCACTCAAGGATCTCTCCGACCGCTACGGCGTACCGTTGCCTGAGATGGGTACGCTGACTGCGGGAGACATCATGGGTAGCGAGTACGCGTTGTCCTGATTCTACCAAAGGGAGAGACACCCACACCAACGTGATGAACTCCGGCTTTGCGGGAAAGTTGATCGTTGGTATACGCCTAAATCTACCGGCGTGGCATTGGTCGGATTGATCACCGATTCAAGCAGCATCTTCGTCAGAAAACCAAGATGTATAATTGTAGATGTGCCGTACCCCACAGGCAACAGAACAAAGGTGGGTAGCAGGGATGCGTCTGCTACATCAACGCATACAAACTACGCGTGTGCTTTGTAGTATCAATCGGAAATACACTCGAAGGCTAAACAATCTTCGAGGGCTGCGGGTTCGAGTCCCGCCTGAGCATTTCTTTTTCTTTTCATTTATCCATCGGGGATATAATGAAGAATACATCTAGGTCTGTTTATTTTTGGAGAGACTATGATTACGACAAACCCTAACGAAACATTCTGCTACACCTGCACAGGTGATGCGGAGAATATCATTGTTCAAGAAGTTCATCTTGTTGCAGGAAAATATTTCTTTTGCAGCAAGGTCAAACGAAAAAGGGATAGTGAAATTGAAACTAAAATATTTCAATGCACAGAATTTGGTTCAGTCACAGACTGGGATCATGAATGGTACAATGGTTCAGATACAGACTTACGCGAAGTTGTAAAAGACTTTGCAGAAACTTTGGCATACTCAGAGAACAAGGAGAATCACGATGGCTGATATTAGTTTTGATCATGATGAGTTGCGAGATATCGCATACGGAATCAAGGATGATCTATTGCAGGAACTCAAAGATGAGGTGACAGATCAGATTGACAATGAGATTTCGTACGCTAAGTCAGATATCTTAGATGATGTTGATTATAAAATCTCAACAGGCGTGGACATCGACTACGAACCCGTGCTTGATCAAGTGAACAACGCTTTGAAAAACGATTGTTGTACTAAGGTTGATGACTTTATCAACGGTGTTATTGATTGCATTGCTACACGCAAGGCAGACTTCTTCAAGGCTTTGTCACATAAAATGTTGAAAGATGTTGAAGAGTATAGAGAACTCGGTCGAAACAAACAAGAGCGGATCAAGGAACTTGAAGAAGAAGTTCTTAGACTCAAGAAACTAATGTTGTGTGATGCGAAGGATTGTCCTTCGCCTAATGATCCAGACGCTTGCACTAAAGGCGAAGACTGTGCAAGAAAAGATAATCACGCGTAAAGAAAATAAGTTATGACACATAACCGCACAATCTATTGTGCAGATGGAGAACAAATGCCTAACTGGTGTATGAATGACGTACGTATGCACGGATCAAAAGAGCATATGAAACTATTTCTTTCGGAGTTTTGTGATGAAGATCCAAATGGTACAGGTAGGTATCGCTTGGTCTATCAGAAGATTTCTCCTGTAGGTGAGTATGAGAAGGATGAAACTAACTTCAACCGGATCAATGCTCAGTCCCAAGCATGGGGATGCAAGTGGGACATGTCCGACTATGCATTTGTAATTGAAGAAGAAACTTGGAACGATAAAGAATACATCAACCTTGAGGGTAGTTATGATACACCTTGGGGTCCGCCTCATGTGATCTATGATAAACTTGTAGAGATCATTGAAGAACGTGATTGGGCTATTGAGATTGATGAATGGTTCTTCAAAGAACCCGGCATGCGATTCGCAGGATGGTTGCCGGAATGAAGCACTATCATCACGTTACACTGGATGAAGCAACTGCTAAGTATGGTTCATGTGAAGATGTTCGCTTCTGTTTTCCAGAAGATGTCTCACCTAAAGTTCGTTCGATTGATATCCCCCATATCATCAAACGTTTAGAATATTATTATGAGTCATATCAAATCTTGGAACAGGAACACTGGGACAAGATGAAACACAATCATGGAGACGATGAATGAATTACGAAGAATACTGGCGTGACTTGTGCATTGCTATCAAGTCTGATGATCAAAGTGCAATTCAAGATCATGTTGAAGAGTACGATCAACAGTTGAAAAATGAAGAAGATGCTGCTAATTCTACCAATAGGGGAACGTACGAATTGTTGGAGGATTGATGCAAATACTTGAACAAAAACTAGAAGATGCATTAGAGTTTACCCTGTATAAGGAACTCAATGATACCACGGGTGAGATCGAAGGTCTTCACCCGATGGTGAAAACTAAAATGTATACTGTTGCTATTGAGCACAACGCTGCTGAAAAACAATGGTTTGATACAAAGTATTATGGCAACCATCCCAAATTAGCCATTGAATATGGTGGGTGGATGGCTTCGCTCAAGAGTTGTAAGTACAATGATGTGTATGATTACTACTACTTAGAATACTTTGTTCAAGGTTATGCAACTAATTCAAACTAATTAGAGGATACCGAAATCCTAATGGTAGGTAGTAGTGGTTCGGTTGAGGCATACATATCGCCAAGAGTAGAAAGTGTGACAGGTCTTAGTCATGGTCCCCTGTGACTAAGACCATTATGGCTAAGAAAATTATACACAAAGATGAATTACTTTCGTGGCAAGAAATTGCTACAATCCTAAATGAAAAGTATGGAGAGAATACAAGCAAGCAATGTTATCATCAAAGATACTTACGTATCTTGAAGAAACTAAAGATGAAACTTCTTGAAGACATTGACGTTGCAAGAGAAGTATTACCTGAGAACGATGAGTTCTTTGAAGAACCAAACGAATATGAACATGATCCCGGTCTTTACGGGGGCAGAGAATGATTGGTTCTAAACTTGTATATCGTAACGGCAAAGTAGGAGTCGTTGAAAATACATACCTGATTGGCGACGATGCTATGTTGGTGTATGTTGTATTTGAAATTGACACAGGCTCACGAGTCTATGTCACTGAATCAGAAGTAGATAGGCAGGTTGTAAATGAGCGAAGATGAATATAAATTCAATCGTGAACAACGAAGAAGATTAGATAATCGTAGAGCAGGTGCTCACGAGCACAACAGAATGGGCAAAGGTTATTCTTTGCCTGATTGGCAGCCTTACAATCACAATCAAAACCATGAGAATGGTAAGGGTGATTTGGAAAGACCGTCAAGTATATCTGAAGAAGAAAAAGAATTACGTTGGAAACTTGCCTTTGGAAAAATTACAGAGAAAGAGTTCGCGGAGAGAATGGAGAAACTAAATGGCTAGACGTTTCTGGGCTATTTGGGATTTACTTTTGAAGGGATGGTATGTTGATGAACAACTCGAAGAAGAATCTGATCTCGATGAGATAGATCCTGTGGTGTTCAAAGACAAAAGCCAAGCCTTAGTTTATGTAGATGATTTGAACTATGATCAGGGGGTATCAAGGTTTACCGTAAAACAATACTCAAAGGAGAATAAAATTGAGTCATGAAATGTATGAAAATGATCACGCTGCTTACAGCAAGAAGCCTGCATGGCACGGCTTGGGTACTGTAGTAGAAGACATTATGAATCCCCATGAAGCATTGAGAATTTCTAAACTCGACTGGGATATTATCCCATCGTTTGAAGTTACTGCTTCATATATGAAAGAAGATGGCAGCGTAGCCTATGCTAACGCCAGTAACAAAGTTGCTAACATTCGTTCAGATGATGGCACTGTTGTTGGTATGGTTAGCAAAGACTATCAAGCACTTCAGAATAAAGAACTTGCAGAGATTGCTTACGCTATCTCAGGTGAAGATACCAAGGTAGAAACAATGGGTTCTTTGCGTGGTGGTTCCCGTGTCTATTGCTCTATCGCAATGGATGATTTTGCTACGCCTTATTGTGATGATGATGTAGTCAACACATACCTGCTCCTGTGCAACGGACACGATGGCATGCTTGCCTTCTCTGCATTGCCCACGAGTATTCGTGTGGTGTGTGAGAATACACTGAACATGGCACTTCGTTCTGGTGCTCGTAGCATGATTCGTATCACTCACAATGGAGATATGGGTGAGAAGATTCAACAGGCTAAGAACGCAGTCAACGAATACAATCGTGTTCGGCTGAACTTTACTGGCAATGTTGCAGAACTGTCTGACAAGAAGATGTCCTTGGAAGAAATCCAAAGATTCTGGACAGACATGTACGCTCAGCTTGAGGAACCTATTCCTACTGATGATGTTGAAGGTCGTGCTCGTGCTATGAATGTGATTAGCAACTGGTCCGAAACCTTTGATCGTGAGTACGATGTAGCAGGTCCGACTGCATGGAACGCAGCAAATTCCGTTACTAACTGGGTGCAACACAAGGTTGCACGTAGAGGTCGTAAGTCTTCTACCGAAAGCAAGTTTAGTAGCAATCTATTTGGGAAGAACGCAGATCAATCTATCAAGGTTATGAAATCTGCTCTTGCGTTTGCTTGATGAGTGAAGATCACGACGTTCTTCTGGTACTGCTAGAGGAAAATGATAACAATAATGTTTATCTTAGCGAAGGACTGGAAATAGATTCAGAGTCGCTTACCCTAATTGAATCCAACTAAGGTTGGGTATATAGTAGATGGGAGAGTATATGCTCTGGAACACCTTGTCTAAAGAAGAACAAGATAAAAGATTACAAGCACAATCTAAAATGGAGAAAGAATCTTTTCAGTATGGTATTCAAAAGTATTGGAAAGAATATGATCGCTCTCCTGATGAGGGGCTACCTGAGCAGCAACTGCTGGATCAAGTGGTCATGGAGTTATCTCCCCACTATCAGGAATGGATTGATAAACTCTGTTCTAATTCACGCAGCCCCGAATGGCTGATGCCCTTGCTAGCCTTGGGTGCAGACAAGATGGCTGATCTTACCGTGAGAACGCTGATGCGTGAGTGGTTGATTAGCAACATCTGGAATGAGAGTAGGGAGGCGGGGTTCCTAAATCCTGCCTTCCCTCTCCCTACTGCACAGCGTATCGCAAACTGTATTGCTAAAGAAACTATTAACATCATTGCATACAATCAAACAAGAGAAAATTTCAGGGACGATTGGAGAAGACAATCTAAGTTTGTAAAGAACTGGACACCACAAAGATGTAAAGCGTTTGCTGATAGACTAGGAAAAATTAAAGATGATACTTATAGTTTATCACAGCGTCAAGACTTTGGACATCACATGGTTCGGATTGCTCAATCATCTGGTGTGGTTGAGTCTTACATTCAAAGATATAAAGGTGGGAAGAAATGGAAGAAACGTTTGTTTATTGGTTTCTCTTCACATATCTTAGAGAGATTACATGAGAAACACAAAGAGTTAGAAACAAAGTTTCTTGTCTACAGACCAATGGTTTGTCCACCTGTACCGCATGAACTTGGTAAGAGTGGTGGCTATTTGAATAAAGATATTCGCAAAGAAATGGTACAAAGATTTGTATCTGATTATGATCATGGTGTCTTACAAGATCAAAAGTATTCACAGCCCGGAACTTTAGTTATCAAGGGATTGAATGCTATGATGAATACTGAGTGGTGTATCAACCATGAAGTGTTAGATGTCATGACCAAGTTGTTTGAAAATGATACTCGATTAGCCAACCTGCCTCCATTCTCGTTTGAAACCTTTATGTTTAATGATGAGTTTCCTGTTGATGGATCTCAAGAAGAGAAAGCAAAATGGTGTAGCCTGCGAGAAGAGTGTTGGGGCAACTGGTTCAAGAGTGAACAATCAAGAAACAGAATGCTTGTTCGTCTTGCTCTTGCAAACAAACTTGCCAAGTATGATTTCTGGTACATGCCGTACACCTTAGACTTTAGAGGTAGAGCATACTCAATATGTGAATTACTTTCATGCCAAGGTTCTGACTTTGATAGAGGTCTTATTCAATTTGCTAAACCAATGAAACAAAACAAGCAAGGGCTGTACTGGCTAAAGGTTCATACCGCAAACTTGTTTGATCAAGACAAACTTTCGTTTGATGGTAGAGTAAAATGGGTAGATGATAACTGGGACATGCTTGAACGTATCAGTAAAGATCCTTTTGAAAACAAGGAGTGGGTTAGCGATAAGGTGAAAAAGAATCCATCTTTTCAAAGACTTGCTGCTGTGTTTGATCTTATGCGTGATGATGGTATGACTCAGATTCCTATTAGCATGGACGGTAAGTGTAATGGTTCACAGCATTGGTCTGCTATCATGGGCGATGAGCTTATCGCATTACTTACAAACGTACTACCTTCAGAAGAACCGCAAGACTTATATCAATATGTAGCCAACAAAACTACAGAGTATTGCAAACGTAACATCGCAGAGAACGATTGGTTCGGTGAGTTTCTAGCACATTGGCACGAGGGTATTACTCGTGGGGTGTTGAAGCGACCTACCATGTGTGATAGTTATGGGCTGACTTTCTATGGTATACAAAAGTATGTAAAGGTAGAGGGTCATCTTGATTGGATTCCTAAAGAACAACTAGGTGGTGCTGTTGTAGAACTGGCACGTGCAATTAAAGCAGGGCTAGAAGAAACGCTAACTAAACCTAATGTTGGTAAAGAATATCTAAAAGAGATTGCTAATATATCTAGTCAATTGAATCAGCACCTTGTGTTTACAGCACCTTCTGGATTTAAAATGGTTCACGCATACTTCAAACCTATTAGGAGAAGAAGTCTAGCAGCATTGTTCAATCATAAAGAATTATCTTTCTCTACCTTTAGTTCAAAAGATGTAGACAAGAAAGCAGTTGAGCAGGCTATTCCTCCTAACTTTATTCATGCTTTAGATGCAAGTCACATGTTCTGCACAGTTGCCAAGTTAATTACCTTTGGGTATGAAGACTTCGCTATGGTTCACGACTCTTATGGTTGTCATGCCCCGCTTGTGCCTATCATGCGTAACATAATTAAAGATGAGTTTTACCAAATGCACAAGGAAAATCAACTTGAAAACTTCAAACAAGAAAATGAATCTAACCTCGCGGTCTGTCTGCCGGACATCCCACAGAGGGGAGAACTCAGAACCGAACGAGTTCTTGAGTCAAATTATTTCTTCGCCTAAGATTGTATACATTCAATGGTATGATGCTATTACAACAGGAGATGCGGGATGGACACCTGCTGATGATATCGAAGACTTGATTCATTTAGAGCCACCCATTATGCATACAGTGGGTATTGTATTAAATGATAACCCGGCTTACATTACACTGACGGATACAGTGGGTCCAGATGAGACTGCTTCTGTTCACACGATTCCAAAGTGTATGGTTAAACGGTTAGAATATATTGATAATTATATACAAGGGGGGACCGATTTATGACTTCATCATTTATCGTACAATCAGAACATGACATGGACCGAGTGATCTCGGATGCAATCCAGATGTCAAAAGATATTCAAGATACCAAAAAGATGCGGATCAGCTTTCCTTCTGATCAACTTGCAGATATTTTCCTAGAAAATCTAATGGGAAAATTTATTGAAGCAGGTATTCCTTTTGAAAATAATTTGGAAGTTACTATTGTTTTGCCCAAAGATGAGGAGAACGATGCTTAGTTCTACCAAAGGGAGATAGATATGTTACAAAAGTTTTACAAAGAGAACCCCGGAAAATTACTTAACGGAAAAGTATACAATGCAAAGGAAGACAACACATTGAACAGTCTTCAAGTTGCACATATGAAAAGAGAAATTAATCTGTATGCTCCAGTCGAAGCGTATACTGAGAAGTGGTCACACAGATTCAATAAAGAAACTGAACAGTTTATTGAAGCCCATCCTGTTTCAGGCACAAGGAAGAGAAACGATCTTCCGCCCATTGCTGCACAGTGGCAGCAGGAAATTAGAAAGAGGAACAAAAATGGCAAGAGTTCTGGTCGTAGGTGATATACACTTACCCGCAGAAGATCCTAACTACTACGACTTTATCAAGAGAGTAAAGCGTAAGTACAAGACGGATGAATGCGTATTGATTGGTGATGTTGTAGATCACAATGCGATTTCGTTTCACGCTAAAGATCCAGAAGCACCTTCCGCTATGGAAGAACATACAAAGATTAAACAGGGTATTCAGAAATGGAAGCGTCTGTTTCCTAATGCTTGTGTATGTATTGGTAATCATGATGAAAGAGTTCATCGTCTTGCCAAGGGTGCAGGTATTCCACCATGCTACTTTAAAGAGTACAATGAATTGTGGAATACTAAATGGTTCTGGGACTACACACATAACATTGATGGTGTAGTTTACACACATGGTACTGGAAGAAGCGGAGCTAACGCCGCAAGTACCGCTGCCTCTAAGCAAGGACAATCCTTTGTGATGGGGCATTTACATTCGAGTGCTGGTATTGAAATGCA
>CEOE01026934.1_pt1 | contig 10651 bp, 16 predicted proteins | sample 530211 | NCBI WGS metagenome assembly CEOE01 (sample SAMEA2619779, study PRJEB7988) | marine metagenome | isolation source: saline water (ENVO:00002010), including
TTTTTATTTATAAATGTTAAACCTTTTAAATTAAATTCTATAACATTTTCTATTTTTAATTTATCTTTTAATTTTATATTTTGTAAATCATTTATATTAAAACCAAAGTATATATTATTTTTAAATTTTAGTTTTTTAACTTTTAATATTTTAGAAATATAGTGATTAGTTTTTAAGTTTTTTAAATTTGACATTTTTATATTTTTTTTAAAGTTTATATTTATATTTTAATTACACTTATATTATCACATTTAAATATATTTTGTGACGTATATTATATATAATAATTAAATAATAAATACAAAAGTATACTTTTTATAAAATTTATGTAATATATATTATAGTAATATAAATTATATAATAAAGTAATATAATTATTGTATATATAATAATAAAATGTATTAAACATTGTTAATATAATAATTTATTAAATACATGTATAGACCAATTACTATATTAGTGACAATATATAATTTATTTTGAGTATGTATTAATATATATAGATATGTACTGACAATGTGATGATATAATGTACACATTACTGAGTATATGACAGTACACTGTGCATGTAATTGTAAGACAGTGAGTTACGAACTGAGTATATAGCAGTAATATTGAGTAATGTATGTAAATAATGCAATACATAGGGGCATATGTTACTAATATGACTTTAAATTATAACATTTATTGTTAAATATGTAATGCAACACAACAATTCTATTTATATAACAAGTAATTTAAATCAAATGTAATGAGCAAAGAATACACCCACATTAAGGCTAACGGTATCCGAAATGAACTTAAGGAGTTACGCAGAGCTGTGGACAAACTAACACATGCTATCATTGAAATACATATAGCGCAAACAACCAAACATGATACGGATTACAATAATGATGGCCACTCTAGCGGTAATGACAAGCTGTGCCAGTGCCAAAACGAATAAGTACAATAGATTTAAAGAACTAACTCAAGACATGCGCATAGCTACGCCCGTTGAGGCCCGCTTAGCTCAGACGCTGTACATTGAGGTAATGCATAATTAGTATGCCCGATACATTTGTGAAGAACAACCTGTCCCTTGTGATATCTTTCATCGTAGCTGTATTTACAGCAGGTGGCATCTTTTCTGAGTTTACCGCTCTAAAAGATGAAATATCGCTGGTACACGAAAGGCTTGACGAAAAGATAGTAGTTATATCCCGTCTTGAGGAACGCATCCTTGAGATAGAAAAGCATATAGAATATGAAAGAGGATTCTTAGATGCTAAAAATAAACAATAACCTTAAAACCTTAACCAAATGACTTATTATTACCAATTCACCAACAACCGAGCTCAAAGCCAAGACTTGGTACGTTTAAAGAAAACTTTAGAACATGTATCTAACAAGGCCAACTGGCGTATAGTTGAGCTGGCAAATGGATTCTACCAATCTGAGCATAAGCCACTAGATGGTGGTGAGGATGCTAAATGGGTAGACACCACCCGCAGGGAAACCATAGAGGGTGCAGAACGTGCAATTGATGCTTCTATAGATCATTACAAAAAGAAGCTCCGTGCGTTTGAAGGCCCTAAAGTAGTAAAAACATTTTAAAAATTAATCATGGCACCACTGAAAAGATCTACGCCTTTTATGAAAAAGGATCGTTGTTATTATAAAGTAAAGCGTACGTATAAGGTATTCCCTTCTGCGTATGCTTCTGGTGCTATTGCGAAATGCAGAAAAAAAAGTGCTAGGGGATGAACATGCCTAAAAACGGAGTAGCAAAGGAAATTCGCCATTATATTGGTAGTTTATTTATTTTCTTATTTGTAATTGCAGTAATCGTCGCGCTTATACAATACCCTGTATTGGACGGCAACAAAGAAGTAGTTATGATGCTCATCGGTACTATTTCTGCATCTATCGGAATAGTAGTATCCACAATCACTGGATCCAAGCCAGATGACATCAACGCACTTAAAGCGGACATCGAAAGAAAGCAACTTTCAATCGACTATCTAATAAAGTCAAAAGATGACCTAGAAAAAATGGTTATCGATCTCCAAAGGGAGATGTTAAAGAATCAAGATGACATTATGGATAAAGTTATCTTAAAAGCTGCCCTTGACTATGATGACAGGGCTAAAGCTAAAGACTTATTAAAAGAATAAAATGCCGGTACGTAAAACAAAGAAAGGAGCAAATCTTAAACGTTGGTTTAAAGAAAAATGGACCGACGAAAAAGGTAACCCTTGTGGTTCTTCTAAACGTAAAGGCGTTAAGAAATGCAGGCCTTCTAAGCGTATATCTAGTAAAACAGTTAAAACCTGGGGTGAAATGTCCGCGTCTGAAAAGCGCAAGGCAGTAGCCGAAAAAAAACGAGTGGGTATGGGTAAGCGTACGTCTCAAATAAGAAGAAAGAAAACAAAACGTAAAAAGAAATAGTATGGACGCAAGAAAATTAAAGCAAGTAGCAAGCGAGCTTAAAAAAGCGTCTGCTATGCATAAGTCGCAAGCGCTGCGTATAGAAAAGTTATTAAAATCAATGAACACTAAAAAGAAGTAATCATGGGAATGAAAGGACCAAAAGCGTATCCTAACGCTATTAAAGCAATTTTAGGTAGAAAAGAAAAAGGTGTAAAGACTAAGCGTAAAGGCATGGGCACAACTCCATATAAACAATTAATAGATAAATATTAAGATGCCAGGACGAGATAGATCACCCGACGAAGTTTTCTCACAATCTATGGAAGCTAGGGTAACAGGGGGTTTCCCCCGTGCTACACCCAGATATACCGAAGGATTCACAAGACCTGTGCCTAAAGACGCAGAAGGCTTACAAAAATTATCTCCGGATGTACAAAAAAACATGGGATATACAAAAGATGAAAAAGGTATTCCACTTAAACGTCACATGAAATTTTGCGGAGGTGCTTCTAAACCTTATAAAAAGAAATAATGCCTCAAAAATTAAGTCCTAAGGCTAGGAAAGCAAAACTAGCCCGTGACCTTAAAGCAGCTAAAACCCCTCGCCGTACAAGGATGAAAGCGGAGAACCAAAGAAAAAGAAGGGCTGCTATAAAAAGAGGTAGAATAATAGTAGGACTTGATTATGACCATACTGCTAAAAAATTTGTTTCTATTAAAAAGAACAGAGGTGGCTATGGTAAAGGCACAAAGAAAAATAACACAAAATGAGTAAAACTTTTATGCACAAGCATGCAACTTGCACTTGTGGTATGAGTCCTCTTACTAGACGTAAATCTAATGCACCTTCAAGGAGGAAGTCATTAGGCTATTACGGTAAAGTAAAAAAGGGCAAAGGCTCCGGTAAATCAGCCGGGGGTGGTATGACTGCAAAAGGCGTTGCTAAATATAGAAGAGATAACCCAGGCTCTAAATTAAAGACTGCGGTTACAACACCTCCTTCTAAATTAAAAAGAGGTAGTAAGGCTTGGAAAAGAAGAAAATCTTTTTGTGCTAGATCTCGTAGCTGGAAATCTGAAAGGGGAAAAGCTGCAAGACGTAAATGGAACTGCTAAGATGGAAGTATTGATAGGCTTTATAGCCCTGTGGATAATCTTTCGTTTTATACAATAATATAACTTATATAAATTAAATCAAATCAAATGGCTGTACAATTTGGATCACCAAAGATTGTAAAAAATTTAAGCTTCGGTAAAGAAGCTAAAGATAAATTAATTCGTGGCATAGACAAACTGTCTGAGGCTGTAGCTACAACGCTAGGAGCTTCAGGTAGAACAGTTGTGCTTGAAGATGATTTTGGAAACCCACACGTAACTAAAGATGGGGTTACAGTTGCTAACTATATAAATCTAGACGACCCTATAGAAAACTTAGGCGTAAATATGCTACGACAAGCATCTAGACAAACGGCAACAAAAGCAGGAGATGGTACAACAACATCTACCGTCCTTGCACAAAGTATTATTAAAAACTATTTTGAATTAAATGGAGATGAGCATTCTTTCCGTGACGTAAGAAACGGTATGGAGAAATTTGTAAAACATGTCGTGAATTTCCTAGATAAGAAAGCTTTGCCTGTAGATAATAAAAGATTGAACCAAGTGTCAACTATATCGTGTAACAATGACGAGTCACTTGGCAATTTTATTGCCCAGGCTTTTGAAGCGGCTGGCGACAATGGTGTCGTAACAATGGAGTCATCTCCAACTAATGAAACGTATATTGAAACTGTAGACGGAACGCATATTAAGTCTATAAGTAAAAGTATACATTTTTATACCAATAAAGAGAAGGAAGTCTCGGAGTTAGAAAAGCCATTAATATTTTTATGTGCTTCTGAAATTAAAAACATCCGACGAATTCAAACGCTATTGGAGTATGCGATTAAGCAAAACAAATCGCTACTGCTCATTGCCCCGTGCGACAACCAGATCATTTCTGCTTTAGCAATGAATCACGTAAAGGGCAATATACGTTGCAATATTATCGATCCCCCGTCTTTCGGTTTAAAGAGAAAAGACATACTGGATGATATTGCCCTTCTTACGGGTGCTACTGTATTAGATGAAAATTTAGGAGATTCGCTTGACAATATCACCCCTGAAGTGCTTGGATCAGCCAAAAAGGCTATCATAGATACAGATGGTACTACTATAGCAATAGAAGAAACATCTGAAGAAGTAGACAAACGGGTCAAATACCTAGAAGAACAATTAGCAGACGAAAAACACCACGTAATGCGCCCGCACTTAGAAAGCAGGTTAGCGATATTAAACGGAGGTGTTTCTATAGTTTATGTAGGAGGCGATACCGAAGTAGAAGTTTCAGAAAAGAAAGATCGCGTTGATGATGCAATACACGCTGTTCGAGCTGCTAAAAAAGAAGGAATACTACCAGGTGGTGGTACTGCTCTTTTATTTGCAGGAGCAGCTGATTGGCAAGATACTTTAAATCAAGGCGAATACACTGGACTTCAAATATTAAAGGTGGCACTAGCTTCACCTTACATAAGAATACTTTCAAATGCAGGGTTTAAGCCTGAAGATATAAAAGTTTCTAAATGGGGTAGAGGTGTAGATGTAACAAAAGGGGTTAATGTTGATATGATTAAAAAGGGTATAATAGATCCTTTACTTGTTACAAAATCAGCACTTGTTAATGCTGTTTCTGTCGCTACAACTATATTGTCAACCGATTGTGTAATTTCAAACATCAGAGATTATGAAGGCGATAGGTAAATATATAGTTATAGAAGAGTTAAAAGAAGACCTAAAAAAAACCGAAGGTGGGCTACTACTAGCGGAAAACCATAGGGAAGACATAAGATACCGGCAGGGCAAAGTAATTTCTACCGGTACAAACGTTAATGGCATAGATGAAAAAGATACTATTTGGTATGATCGTCATGCTGGTAATAACTTAGAAATAGATGATACTATTTTTAAAGTTATAGAAGAAAGAGATGTAATTATAGTTTTATAATGAATCGTTCAGATTTTGTAGAAAGAGGTGAATTAAAAGTTGATTTTCTTAAATACTACAGGCTTGTTTCAAGATGGGCTTGTAAAGAAAACGATATTTCTATTTCAGACCTTGAATTACTATTTTATTTAGATCCTATCAAATACTTTACAATACAAGATTTTAAAGACGGCACGTTTTATTACAATTGGGATAAAATGCGTTTTTATAGACTACAGTCACAAGAGTGGTTAACTAAAGTTCATAAAGGTAATGGAAGACTTGGTGATCACAATAAATATACAGTTAGTTCTAAAGGGCAAAGATTAATAGCCCGTATATATAGAATTTTAGTGGGAAAAGAAAACTTACCTGAGTCAGCTCGTAGAAGTAAAATTATGCGAAAAGAAACTTATATAGATAAGGTATACGCTCAGGCAATAAATAAATTTAACAAAAGTAATTTAGATGGCTAGAATATCATCTTATGATCAAGATTCATCGCTGAACTCAGCAGATAAGTTATTAGGCACAGACTCCGCAACAGGCGCCACTAAAAACTTTACAATTCAGTCAGTACTGGGTCTTGTAAATGACGGCGGGCTAGTACAAGCGTTTGACGGGTCTACCTTTCAATTTACAGATTATGTTGCACCGGGCTCATCGCCACAGGGCATATTAAATCTAAATGAAGGCACCGCAACAACCGCGGCTTTTAGTGCTATAAACCAAATTTTTATAAGTGTTAAAGATGCCTCGGGCTTGTCTTTAGCAGAGTATTTAGATAATACAGCTAATGATTTTATAAAAATTAGTAAAAAGGATAACCTAAATAACTTCGGTATATTTGAAGTTACTGCGATACAAAGTTCAGGTAGCGGGGAATATAGAAGATTAACTGTTACACCAAGAGGTACTAATGGTAATTTAACTGTAGGGGAAAAATATTTTGTTGCAAACTATTCAGCACTTTATGATCAGGATTTTTCCGATGATGCTATCACAGAGTTTGGGGATGTAGCAAATACATTCTTCACAGGGTCTACAGCTTCACAGCTAACAGCCGCAGGTTCTGGATCTATTATAACAACAGCAGAAAGAACAAGTCTGACAAACTTTACAAACAACGGTCTTATACACGGGGATGTTGTAAACAACTTAGTTACAAATACAACAGACGTACCACTTTCCGCAAATCAAGGATTAGTATTAAAAGGCCTAATAGACGGAATAAATACCTTGCTTGCAAGCGACGACACAACTCTTGATACAATACAAGAGGTTGTTGATTTTATAAAAACTAATAAAAGTACGTTAGATAGTTTAGGTGTTAGTAGCATACCTGGTTTACAAGCGGCACTTGATGCTAAAGAAAATTCTGTAACAGGTAAAAGTTTATCGTCAGAAGATTTTACAAATGCTTTACTGCTTAAGCTAAATGGTATTGCAGCAGGAGCAGAGGTTAATGTAGCTCATGATTATAACACTTTATCGAATAAGCCAACTGATGTAACCGTACTTAGCGGTCATAGTGTTACAGACCTAGGTGATGTAACAACCGCCGGATCAGGCAATATAATTACCAGTGCAGAGAGAATAAAGCTTACTAATATTGAAACAAGCGCCGACGTCACGGATACAACAAACGTGGTTGCGGCTTTATCAGCAGGTAGTAACATTACTATAAGCGGTCTTGGAGAAATTGCAGCAAATGACACAACTTACGATCTTACGGTGCATGATAGCGGTGACAATGCAATAATACGGTTGTCCGGAAGCAACTCAACAACTGATGATGTAACGCTTGTTGCGGGTACCAATGTCACACTTACGCCTAGTTCAAGTAATTTAACAATAGGGTTATCTACTGCGGCTGTAGCAAACGGTAGTGCCAATCTAGTAACGGGAGATCACGTGTTTGATTATGCAGACCCTAAATTTGCAAGAAAAGATCAAGCGGAAGTATTTACTAATGACGTAACTGTACAGGGTAACTTACTTGTTTCAGGTACTACCACAACAGTCAACTCTACAAACCTTAATATCGGAGACGCTATTATAACTCTTAATAGTGATTTAGGAGGAGGTGTTTCACCTACTGAAAACGCGGGAATTGAAATTAACAGAGGATCAGGAACAGATGTAGCTTTTAGATGGAATGAAACGTCTGATAAATGGGAATTTACAAATGATGGTTCAACATTTTATCAATTAGCAACAAGTATAGGTGATTTAGCTTCAGCTAAACTAGAGCTAGATCAAGACTTAGTAATAAATTCTAAAATAGTAACGAAGCATAGTAATAGTGTAAAATCTATGACAACTACTGTCGTTACTAAAACAGCTGCTCACCCTGCACACGGGGTTGGGAGCACTTCCGGATACTCTATAGACGGTATAGAATCACCTGAATTAACTTTTGCCGCAGGTAATACTTACAAATTTGATCAGTCCGATTCAAGTAACTTAGGACATCCATTAAAATTTTATAAAGACGAAGCAAGGAATAATCCTTATACGGCAGGAGTAACTACAAATGGAACACCTGGACAAAGTGGTTCTTATACACAAATTATACCTACCGAACTTACACCTAATGCTTTATACTACCAGTGTCAATATCACAGCAACATGGGTTGGAAAGCTGTGTTTAATACTTCAACATCTTCTGGTAACAAATACCATACTGTTACCGTAGGAAGTAAGACAGGAGGGGGTAATGCTTTCTACGTAGACGGAGGAGAAGCACCTGTTCTTGTTATATCTGCAAACGATACATACAGGTTTGATGTAAGTGATAGTACAAACACCGGACATGCATTTCAATTTAGTGAAAACATAGAAGGAGCAGGAACTGGGGCATACACGGCTAACACAAATGCAGTGGGAACTCCCGGTCAAGCTGGCGCGTATATTGACATAACTGGAGACTACGAATATTCATCATTATATTATTATTGTCCCAACCATACTGGAATGGGCAACAGAGCTAAGACAGATTCTAGCTCCTACTTAGGAGGGCTTACTTCAGATAAAATAGAGTTTGATCATGATTTAATTTTAGACTCTAAAATACTAACAAAACATAGTGATGCAGCAAAAACAATGGCTGTTACTGTTGTAACTAAAACTGCTGCCCATCCGGCTAACGGATCTGGAAGTTCATCAGGATATGCGATAGATGGTATCGAATCTCCTGAAATAACCTTTGCAGTGGGTAACACTTATAAATTTGATCAGTCAGACTCAACTAACGCAAATCACCCTCTATTGTTTTATTATGATGAGGCAAAAACAACAGCTTATACAGCAGGCGTAACTAACAATCATGGTACAACTGCACCTGGAAATTCTGGCTCTTATACGCAAATTATACCAACAGAGTCAACACCTACTACGTTATATTATCAGTGTTCAGCTCATTCTAATATGGGATGGAAAACTGTGTTCAATACAAGAAATTTAACCGGGTTTGATACAGATAATTTATCAGAAGGCTCCAGTAATCTTTATCATACAACCGCAAGAGTAAATTCTGCAATTGATAGTAGAGTTACAAACACATTTATAAACAATCTAAGTGGTGTTGTTGCAGATACTACAACTGCACTTGCAACCGCAAGAAATATTGGTGGAGTATCTTTTGATGGTACTGCTGATGTAAACTTGCCGGGGGTTAATGCTAGTGGAACCCAAGATACTTCTGGAAACGCAGGCACCGCTACAACACTAGCAACTTCAAGGAATATTCATGGTGTTGCATTTAACGGTTCTGCTGATATTGACTTATCTGAAGTAATTCAAGATACAGTCGGTGCGATGTTTAGTAGTAATACTGAAACAAATATAACTGCAACATATCAAGATTTAGATGGAACAATAGATCTTGTTGTTTCTGCATCTGGTATTGCAGATGTAGCAGCGGATTCAACTCCACAACTTGGTGGCAATTTAGATGTTAACGGCAACTCAATTGTTTCTGCATCAAATGGTAATATTTCCATTACACCAAATGGTTCTGGTAAAGTAATTCTTGATGGGCTTTCACACCCGCAAGCAGACGGTAATGCTGGACAAGTTCTTAAAACAGATGGTTCTGGAAACCTTGCGTTTGCATCTGTTAATTCACTTGCTGGCGCGGGTATTCAAAATGTATCAGACGATTCGTCCCCACAGTTAGGGGGTGCCTTAGATGTTGTAACACATAGTATTGTATCTACATCTAATAGAGATATTAACATCACACCAAACGGTACCGGCAAGGTTGTTGTAGGAACAAATGGTATTGAGTTTGGAGACGGAAGTATTCAGACTGTGGCTGTCAGTGCCGTGACTAAAACAGTGGCTGAAATTTCTTCTGTCGCTAACGCTACCACTAATTCTATAGCTTTAGGAGCAACTCCAACGAATAAAAACTTTGTTGATTTATTTGTTTCTGGTGTTTATCAAAGTAAATCTAATTACGGAGTTTCAGGTAGCAATCTAACATTAAGTGCAGGTTATTTTCCTGAAGGTGCGCATGTTGAAACTATAACCACTACAAATTAAAACCAATGGCTACAATTAAAATAACAGAATTAGAAACAACTTCGGATTTAGGCTTTGAAGGCCAAATAATACGCATTGCTTTCGATTTTACATTAGAATGGAAAGGTTTTAGTAAAATTGTAAAAGCTTCAGCTGTTTTAGCTGAGCCCGAGCAGTCTTCATTTATATCTTTAGATCAACTGAGTGAGTCCGAAGTGCAAAGCTGGATTACTAGCACTGATATAGAGCGACAAACTAGAACAGCTAAAGATAGAATTATCGAAGATGTATTAGGTGTTGAGCAAAAACTTCCTTGGGAAAAATAATATATTATGGCTTTAACCAGAGTAGATCAAAACATGACCTCAATGATACCAACTACGGTATCAATAAACGGGAGCAACCAGTTTGCAATAGACTTTGCGAAAAACATTAATTTTAAAATCGCACCAACCGGGGCTTGGACAATTGTGCCAACCGTAGGCAGTGACCAAGTGGGGCAAACTGGAACAATAATAATAGAAAATGGAGGAACTACCACACCAGGCGCATTGCCTTCTCAATTTAAAACTCCTAATGGCGATAATATTGTTTTTCAGACTGATAACGGAGATGTATCAATATTAAGTTATTTGGTAGTAAGTACAACAATAGTTTTAGTTAATTATGTTGGAAATTTTAGCTAATTAAA
>CEOE01055373.1_pt1 | contig 10631 bp, 8 predicted proteins | sample 530211 | NCBI WGS metagenome assembly CEOE01 (sample SAMEA2619779, study PRJEB7988) | marine metagenome | isolation source: saline water (ENVO:00002010), including
TCGTTATTCAGCCCTTATTGGATAGAAGTAAACTTATAAGTGAAACAACTGGCACGGTACGCAACAATCTTCTTGAAGGTGCGCTCATTGTAATTTTTGTACTTGTTTTTCTTTTAGGAAACTGGCGTGGTGGTCTTATAGTGGCTTCGACTATTCCTTTATCGCTATTGTTTGCTTTTATACTAATGAATGTTTTTGATGTTTGGGCGAACTTGATGAGTTTAGGTGCTATCGATTTTGGCATCATCGTAGATGGTGCGGTCATTATCGTGGAAGCCAGCGTATTCTTAATGGGTAGCTATATCCTAAAAAAGAAATCTTTAAACAAGGAAAAACGTGATGAGATAGCTGCCAATGCATCAAAAAAGATGATGAACGCTGCATTCTTCGGGCAATTGATAATCCTTATTGTGTTCTTGCCCATACTGGCATTGGAAGGGATTGAGGGCAAAATGTTCAAACCAATGGCGCTTACATTCATTTTTGCAATGATGGGTGCTATGTTTCTTTGCCTGACGTACGTTCCAATGATGTCCGCACTATTTTTAAAACCACCCAAAACAGAAAAAAAATCTTGGGGCGACCGTTTCGTGCATTGGGTACAGCGGAAGTATGAACCACTTTTGGTCAAGACCTTAAACAAAGGGGAATGGATTGTGGGAATTGCCATCGCCATATTCGCCCTTACCGTTTTTATGTTTACAAGGATGGGTGGCGAATTCATTCCCCAACTGGATGAAGGCGATATTGCATTTCACACGATACTTAAACCCGGCAGCTCACTTAGCGAAACGATTGAGACCACTACAAAAGTAGAGCGTATCATAAAGGCCGAATTTCCGGAAGTTGAGAAAATTGTAAGCCGTATCGGTGTCGCCGAAGTACCTACAGACCCTATGCCGATGGATTTTGCAGATGTATTTGTTATTCTAAAACCCAAAGACGAATGGGTGTCTGCTGATGACAAGGATGAACTTATTGATAAAATGAAAGATGCCGTGAGTATTATTCCCGGTGTTAATTATGAGTTTACCCAACCTATCGAAATGCGCTTTAATGAACTGTTAGAGGGTATCCGTGAAGATGTGGCAATCAAAATTTACGGCGAGGATATCGATGTGCTTGCTGCAAAGGCGGATGAGATTACAAAAATCATTGCAGGTACCGAAGGTATAGGCGATATGAGGGCAGAAGCAACTTCTGGACTGCCACAAATGACCATTAAATACAATCGTGACAAATTGGCGCAGTATGGGGTTAGTGTTGACCAACTGAATACAATGGTACAGTCCGCTTTTGCAGGCGGATATGCAGGGGTCATTTTTGAAGGCGAAAAGCGTTTTGACTTAGTGGTTCGGCTCGATGAAGAAAACCGTACCGACATCAACGACATCAGAAATCTGTACATCAACTTGCCCAATGGCTCGCAGATTCCGCTTCAAGAACTGGCTGCTATTGAATACACACCTGGTCCTATGCAGATAAGTCGGGACAATACCAACCGAAGAACCTACGTGGGTGTAAATGTACGCGGACGTGATGTGGAATCCTTGGTCAACGAGATTAAGGATAAACTGGATGCAAATCTTGAATTGCCACCAGGCTATTTTATTAGGTATGGTGGTGCATTTGAAAATCTCGAAAGGGCAAGCGAGCGATTACAGACTGTGGTCCCCATTGCTTTACTGCTCATTTTCATTTTGATTTATTTTGCGCTGAAATCCTTTCCGCAGACCTTGATGATTTACTTGGCCATACCGATGGCGACCATTGGCGGCGTGTTCGCCCTGTGGCTTCGGGATATGCCTTTCAGTATTTCCGCAGGGGTTGGGTTTATCGTGCTCTTTGGTGTGGCAGTCCTCAACGGATTGGTAATGATTAGCGGTCTAAATGAATTGAAGGAAGAAGGCGTGACCAATTTAAAAGACCGAATAATTGAAGGTACAAAACGCAGAATACGTCCCATTATGCTGACGGCCTTTACCGATATTTTAGGATTTCTTCCGATGGCAATATCGGCTTCGGCAGGTGCCGAGGTACAGCGACCCTTGGCGACCGTGGTAATCGGTGGATTGATAACTTCAACCCTCTTGACGCTCTTTATCCTTCCCATCTTTTACCAATGGGTCGAAAAACGGTCGGAACGGAAGAAGAAATTCAATCCAAAATTTGTTACCGCAACAGCCGTGGTCTGCCTTTTATTCACTTCCGCTTTCGCGAAAGCACAACAAGTCCAACCTCAAGATTCTTTACCAATTGTTTCATTGGAAAGAGCAGTAGAAATTTCCAAGGAAAACTATCCGTTATTGAAAACGAAACAGTTGGAAATTCAACGACAGAACGCACTTAAAGGTATTGCTTATGATTTTGGGAACACCCAAGTTTTTACGGGTGGCGAAGAAATAACAGATGGTCAAGGTATATATACTTTAGTTGGTGTAGGGCAACAAAATTTAGACCTCTTGGGTATCGGTGCAAAAAAGCGACTTCAAAAACAACGAATAGCTTTGGCCGAAACCGCTCTCGACCTGTCTGAATTGCAAGTGGAACAGGAAGTGAAAAAGGCTTGGTCGCAGGCATACCGACAGCGACAGAAATTTGAACTGTACCGCGAGCTGGATTCCATTTATTCACAGTTTGAAACCGCAATCCAACTCAACTTTGAAGTAGAAGCCATTTCCAGATTGGAATATTCATCGGCTAAAAACCAAGCATTGCAAATAAGTAACAAACTGCAACAGGCCGAAAGCGATTATGCCATTGCCCTGCAAAAGCTAAATCTCTGGCTGGCAACTGACATTTTTTATTCTGTACCAGATTCGTTTGAAGAAAATGAGGTGGCAGTATTGGGATTGGGTGCGAATTTAGAAAGACATCCAGAGTTGGAACTTTCACAAAGGCGCATCGATGAAGCCGAAGCAAACTATGATGCCGCTCGTGCCGAGCTACTTCCTAAATTAAACCTTCAAGGTGGATTGCAACAGGTCAATGGCGATAACGGATTTTATACCTATCAGGCAGGGATTTCCGTCCCGTTGTTTTCGGGCACCCAGCGCAGTCAAGCCAAAGCCGCTAAAATCGATAGCGAAATCGCAAGGACAAATGCGGACTATACCCAACGCCAACTACAATCTGAATTTCAGCAGGCAGTACAAGCCTATCAAAAATGGAAAACATCTTGGCAGTTTTACAGGGATAAAGCTCTGCCACTTGCAGAAGAACAGCGTAAGGGTGCGTTACTTGCCTACAAGGAAGGTGCGGTGGATTATGCTGCATTCACTCAGATTATACGTGATGCCATAAACACCGAAATGGATGCGCTCGATGCGCTTGACAATTATTTAGATGCCTTGTTTGAACTACAATACTTTCAAAACTAAAAAGATGAAAAAATTAAAATATATACCGATTACCGCAATGCTTATGGCATTGACAATAATTAGTTGTGGCGAGTCAAAAACCGAAAGCGACCACGATGATGCAACCCATTCCGGAACAGAAGAAAATCACTCTGAAGGGGAAGATGAAATAGTAACACTTACTGCTAAACAGTATGATGTCCTACAAATGGAAGTCGATACTCTTGCCCAGCGCAATATGAGCGGATATGTGGAAGCGAACGGTCAATTGGAAGTTCCGCCACAAAATGAGGCGACCATCACTACAGTTGTGGGTGCCAACGTAGTTTCCATCGAGGTCATCGAGGGCGATAAGGTCAACAAAGGTCAGACTGTGGCCTATCTGTCACATCCCAATATCATACAGAAACAGACGGATTACCTTAATGCATATAGCAATAGTCAGTTTCTCAAAAAAGAATACGAACGGCAAAAAACCTTGTATGATGCTGGTGTGGGAAGCGGTGCCAATTTTCAAAAAGCAGAGGCGGAATATCAAGCATCCCGAAGTATGGTGAACGGTTTGGAAGCACAGTTACAACAATTAAATGTTAGTGCATCCGGTGTGAGAAACGGCACTATTTATCAAAGGGTTGCGCTACGAAGTCCCATTCAAGGCTTTGTGGAAAAAGTAGCCGTTAAAACAGGACAATATGTAGAACCTCAAACCGACTTAATGGAAATCGTGGACACCCACCACGTACACGCCGATTTGATGGTGTTTGAAAAAGATGTGTACAAAGTAAAGGAAGGGCAAAAAGTGAACTTTAGTGTTCAATCCATTCCAGGGAAGGAACTCACAGCCGAAATCTATTCCGTAGGAAAAACTTTTGAGCAGAACCCCAAAGCAATACACGTACACGCCGAAATCGAGAACAAGGAAGGCAACCTGATACCGGGAATGTATATACAAGGGCGCATCCAAACAAACAATTCAATGACCACGGCAATTCCTGAAAGTGCCATTGCAGCCGATGGCGAAAAGTCCTTTGTATTTACAGCAAAAAAGGAAGGCGAAGATTGGAAGTTTATGCCCGTGGAAATCACAAAAGAAACTCACGATGGCGAATGGATTGCCATTGATTTCCTGACCGAACAAGAACCGAATACCAAGTATGCCTTTAATAACGCCTACTACTTAATGGCGGAAATAAAAAAAGGGGAAAACGAGGAAGAAGCACATTAAGAGATGAAAGAAACAAGAAAGCAAGATTTAAAGGAAGCCAGAACGCTTCAAATTTGGAATGTCATCTATGACATTATCGAGGTGGTCGTATCGCTCATAGCAGGATTTGCCGCAAACAGTTCGGCATTGATAGGCTGGGGACTGGATAGCACCATCGAAGTCATAAGCGCAGGAACGCTCGGTTGGCGATTGCACGGCGAAATCAAGGGTCTGGACGAAAAGCGTGTAGAAAAAAGAAAAATGACAACGCTATATGTCATCGCAATATCCTTTGCTCTCATCTGCATTTTTATATCCTATGATTCCATTTCAAAATTGATAAGCCAAGAAACAGCATCTTGGTCCACGTTGGGCATTGGGATACTGATAGTTTCCTTAGTAGTGAACCCCATTCTGATTTACTACAAAAGAAAATACGGTCATAAATTGGATAGCCCTGCCCTGTTGGCCGATGCCAAGGATACCTTTATCTGTTTGTATCAAACGGTGGTAGTCCTAATAGGCCTATTGCTCATCAAATGGCTGGGCTGGTGGTGGGCAGACCCAGTTGCGGCATTGTTGATAGTGCCATACGCGGCAAAAGAAGGTTGGGAAGCCTATTCCAAAGCTCAAAAAATCAAAAACAACATAGACATTAAATGAAGGAATTAGAAAAAAGATTAAACGAGAACGGGGTTCGCCCCACGGCAATGCGCATATTGATTTACAAGTATATGGCCGAAAAAGAAGTGGCCGTCGCCTTGACAGATATCGAGAACGCTTTCGCGAAAGCGGACAGGACTACGCTGTACCGAACCCTAAAAACCTTTGAGGAAAAAGGTATCGTACACCAGATAGATGATGGCACCCATATTTCGAAATTTGCATTGTGCGAACCGGGTTGCAACTGTGAACTTGAACAAGATTTGCACTTGCATTTTCATTGCAATAATTGTGACGAAACGATTTGTTTGACGGAACAAAAAATCCCGCATATCAATTTGCCTGATGGCTATGTCGCCGAGGATGCTAATTTGGTGCTTAAAGGTATATGCGAGAAGTGTAGCGGACAATAAATGCACTTCTGTTGCATTGGTTTTTCCAGTATATTAAATGGGTATAACAAATAAAAAAAACTATGATACAGCTATTAAATTCAGAAAAAGACAATTTGATTTCCGCAAAAATCAGCGGTAAAATTTCAAAGAATGAAGTTGAAAAAATCCATTCACTTATTCACGAAATATTGAAGAAAAACAGCAAAGTTGATTTCTATTTTGAAATGGAAGACTTTGATGGTTATACCCTAAAAGGCTTTTGGGAAGATATAAAAGTGGACAGCGCACATATTTCAGACTATGGAAAAATGGCATTTGTAGGCGAAAAGAAATGGCAGGAATGGGCTGCAAAAGCAACCGATTTCTTCACAAGCTCGGAAGTGAAATTTTTCGATTTAAAAGATAAAGAACTGGCAAAAACTTGGATTTCAAAATAGATGAAAAAGAAAAAAGTAAACTTACGTGACTTAGAACCAAAAGAACACCAAGGCGAGCACAGTCACGGCGATGGCCATAACCACAGCAGGCCAGAACAACTATCTAATTTCAGAACCTATCTACCGGCTATTTTCAGCTTTCTGATGCTGATTATCGGGATTGCAGTTGATTACTTTGACACCTTTCCGATTTTCGAGGGCTGGGTAAGAGTGGTTTGGTACACCGTTGCCTATATACCCGTGGGTTTCCCTGTCATCAAAGAAGGTTGGAACAGTATCAAGAACGGGGATTTCTTTACCGAATTTTTCTTGATGTCCATAGCCACTTTAGGGGCGTTTGCCATTGGCGAATATCCCGAAGGTGTAGCCGTAATGCTATTTTATGCTGTGGGCGAACTGTTCCAGAATGCGGCCGTTAACCGTGCGAAGGGAAATATAAAAGCCTTGCTTGATGTCCGTCCGAATGAGGCATTGGTATATCGTGATGGCGATTTTGTTTCAGTAGATCCTGAGACTGTTGAGATTGGCGAAAAGATACAGGTGCGTGTAGGCGAAAAAGTTCCGCTTGATGGTATTCTGCTTTCTGAAAAGGGCTCTTTTAATACTGCTGCCTTGACAGGCGAAAGCAAACCTGATACTATTGCTAAAGGCGATACCGTTTTTGCCGGAAGTATCAACCTTGATGGCGTAATCGAAATCGAGACTACTAAGGAATTTAAGGACAGTTCCATTGCACGAATTCTTGATATGGTGCAAAATGCAACTGCCAGAAAATCAAAGACCGAATTGTTCATTAGAAAATTTGCTCGGATTTATACGCCAATCGTTGTATTCCTGGCAGTTGGCTTGACATTCTTGCCTTACTTTTTTGTCGATGATTACGTGTTTAGGGATTGGCTATATCGCGCATTGATATTCCTCGTGATTTCTTGCCCCTGCGCATTGGTCATTTCTATTCCCCTTGGCTATTTCGGCGGATTGGGTGCGGCATCCCGTAACGGCATTCTATTCAAGGGTGCATCGTTTTTGGATGCAATGACGCAAGTGAACACGGTCGTAATGGACAAAACTGGAACTGTTACCAAAGGTGTTTTTAAAATCAAGGAAATCAATTCCGTCACATTTGAGGAAGCCGAATTTATGAAGTACCTGATGGCGATGGAAGAACAATCCACACATCCAATAGCCAAGGCGATTCTAGAATACAAAGCGGACGGTTCGGATTATGAAGCGACTGATGTATCGGAAGTTGCCGGAAAGGGATTGAAAGGAACAGTCAACGGAAAAACAGTGTTGGTAGGAAACAAATCTTTGATGACCTCAAATGGCATAGAAGTCCCTTCGGAAACGGATGGCATTGTAGAATCAATCGTTATGGTGTCCATTGACGGGAAATTTGCAGGTTATGTAACCATCGCAGATGAACTGAAGGAAGATGCGCACCAAGCCATTAAACAAATTAGGGATGCGGGAATTACAAAAATTATAATGCTATCTGGCGACAAAGATTCCATTACGCAGCAAGTCTCCAATGAACTAAATATTGATTGGGCGAAAGGCGGATTGTTGCCCGAGGACAAATTGAACGAAGTCGAAGAACTCAAAAAACAACCTGATATGAAAGTCGCATTTATCGGCGATGGCATAAACGACGCACCCGTTTTGGCAGCAAGTGGTGTAGGAATTGCGATGGGTGGCTTAGGAAGCGATGTCGCCATCGAAACAGCCGATGTCATTATACAGACCGACCAGCCAAGCAAGATTGCGAGAGCGATTAAAATTGGTCGTTCTACCCGCAGGATTGTCTGGCAAAATATTGGGCTTGCCTTTGGTGTAAAGGTTATAGTCCTCATTCTCGGTGCAGGTGGTCTTGCGACGATGTGGGAAGCTGTTTTTGCTGATGTGGGTGTGGCGCTTTTGGCAATTTTCAACGCAGTGAGACTGCAAAGAATGAAGTGGGATTAATTCGATTCTATTACAAACAGAATGAACTGTGATTTTTAGTGATTTAGCGAATAGGCATATAGGCCATGTCCTTTCTTGTTTGAGCCAGCCCATTCCCCGAACATTTTAGGAATGCCACCCCCCAAAAAGAGCGAGTCATCATCTAAAATCAGCCAAGAAATAATTGGAGCGGGATTTTTGTGCGACCATATCTTTTTTCCGTCTTTGGCATGGTAGGCCTGTATAGTTCCTTCGACAGACCCGACAATATAAACATCGTTTGCCAAATATCCTGTCACAAGGGATGCCGGTTGCGATTCGTTCGCTACCCATTTCAACTCTCCCGTGGCTGCATCCAACGCCTTAACGGTCAGGGGCGTGTCGGTCGGTGGCTTATGCGCATAATTATTGTTGCTCCAGACATACACGGTTCCGTCAGCAATGGAAGCTTCGCTGTGCAGGCCTCCCTTTACACCCCCGTAACCAATTACGGATTCCCATACCTTGTCGCCCGTTATAGCATCCCAGACGGTGTAAACGCCACTTTTTTGACCGGCTCCGACCAGTTTTCTCATTTCCCCATCAATTTCTGCGGTAAACAATTGCGCTCCCCCGGAAAAATCATAGTCAGGGCCTTTCTTTTGATGATGTGTCCATAAGTCATGAGGTGTAACTTGATAGAACCATTTAACATCCCCGGTCTTGGAATCTACGGCTACCATTGCATCCGACATCTTTGAGGCCTCTTCGCCCGTGTAGTTATTTCCAGTAGTGAAGTAAAGCGTATTACTTTCCGTGTCAAGTGCGAACGATGTCCACATAGGTACGCCATTTTGGGGAGGTTCGACAAGAAACCTTTCCCATACTTTATTCCCGGTTTTTGCATCCAAAGCGATTACTTTGCCTTGAAGGTCCGGAGTAAACGATGGGGAGTCCAACATTTCCTCGACAGAAGAAACACCGATATACACCAAACCATCGTGATAGAGCAGTACGCTAAGATTACCTGCTTCAGGATCTGTTGTAAATTCGGTCTGCCAAAGCAGTTCGCCCGAATTTTGGTCGAGTGCGAAAGCATTTCCCTCTACACTCGCCTCGAATACCTTGCCGTCGCCAAGAGTACCGGTTCCCGCAAAACCGTACCAGGACCATTCCGTCATGGGATTTTCTATATTTTTCTTCCATATTAAACTTCCCTTTTTCGCATCCACTTTGTATATCGTGCCTCCCCAATCCCCAAAATAGACCGCACCTTCTTTGACCAATGGTGCATGACTTACTGGATGTTCGGTAGGGTAGTGCCAGCTATGGCCCATGTTTTCAATCGATTTGCTATTTATGGGCGAAGTAGTGGTTGCATGGAGATTTTGTATCATTTTGAGCCCATCATTTCCCATCATATCCTTACCTATAGATTGGGAATTAGCAGAAGGTAAGATAAGGAAAAGTATAAATGAAGTTAATATCAGTTTTGCCCGTAAAAGTAGAAGCTGCGTGCCGATGTGCCTATTCTCCATGACTCAAGATTTTATGTTGCTGTTTCCGTTTTAATCATAATCGATAAGTTAGTTTGATAACCAAATGGGATTTAGTGCAAATCATCTTTTTTTTAACTTCAAAAAATTTAACCTAATCGAGAAATTGTAGTATGCACGTTTACGATGAAAAGGAATCAAAAGTGAGCACCAATAGTTTTGGTGCATTGGCTTTGTTTAGCATGTTCCTGCGGGAGTTCAAAAATCTTCCACTTCAAGACTTCCCGAGCGAACTGCTACGCCGGTTCGCCTTCGGGGTCTTTCAGTTCCAGATTTCTGAACACCCTCGGAACCGCGCATAAACCCAAACAGGCGAAGAAAAATCGCCTGTTTGCATTTATCTTGCCGTTGCACAATTAATTCTGGGAATTCTTGTTTAAAATAAGTAAACCTTATTGATATATTTGTATTAATCCAAGACAGTTCCAATGAAATCAATTGTTTTCATCTTTCTTGCATTCTCAATGCTCCTATTTTTTGCATGTAATAGCGATGATGACAGCGTAGCGGAGTCGGATAGGAGCCAAGCTTTGTTGGGCCAGTGGGAATACGAGGCCATTGATTCTAATACTGCCGTTGATATCAATGGGGACGGTACGGTCAACGTGGACTTGTTCAACACCAATGAAATACGTCAATGTCTAAAGGATAATTTAACTTTTTTCAGCTCTCGGGGACCTGGAGAAAAAAGTGCATTTTCTATTAATGAAAACGGACTATCCTGTGGTGAAGTACCCGCATTTCAAAATGTCGAAGATGATAGGTACGAGCTCATAAACAATGAGATTATACGATTTGAGAATCGCAACGATTGGATCATCGTAGAGTTTTCCAATAACAAATTGGTTGTTGACCAAGAGGATTTTTTGGACGGTCAAGATGTCGTTATTACCTATACTTTTAAAAGAAGCTAGTTTTAATTGCTTTTAGGTAGTGGTATTGAAAGCGTCCATGATACTTAAACCCTGACCACTCTTCCTGTTACTCTTTCACTCCATTGGCCATTGGTATCCCTAACCCTGATTTCAAAGTCTTGGTCAAGATATTTCAAGCGGCTTTCACGGGGTTCCTCTTCCAACATGAAATACCTATCC
>CEOE01009945.1_pt1 | contig 10627 bp, 14 predicted proteins | sample 530211 | NCBI WGS metagenome assembly CEOE01 (sample SAMEA2619779, study PRJEB7988) | marine metagenome | isolation source: saline water (ENVO:00002010), including
TTTTGGGACAAGGCTAGGATTGCTGGTAAAAACAAAGCTAACAAAACATTAGCATTAGTTTTAAAGTATAAAAAAGATACATATTCACAACCTGTATATGTTGTTAATACAACATTTTTAGAAGAATCTGACAGACGATTAGGAACGCAGCGGGTTAACTCAGTGGCCACTATGCCGACTACTGATACTACAACACAATCAGATCAAATAGTTGATGATATAGAAAAGAAAAGACTGAACATACAATACAACAACTTAGCACCAATACTAGGAAGAATTGTATCTAAAGTTACATTTGGCAAAATAGAAAAAGAAAAAGCACAAAAGGAAGCTGAAAAGATATTAATAAAGTTCCAAGATGCATTATTGCCTGTAGGTGATATGCTAGATGAGCTAAAGAAAAAAGGATATACTATTGCCGATGCATTAGATACCTATATGCAAGAAGAGTTATTTCATGGCAGAGCGGGAGCTAGAGTTGAAAAGGTACAAGATGAATTGTTTGTTCCTTTGTCAGAGACGATAAAATCTATAAACATATCTGAACAGAAGTTAAACGAACTTAAATCTGTAAGTAATTTTTTTACACGAGCATCAGAAAGATACATAGACAAGAGACTGGCTATTGCAGACGCCATCCTTTATGCAAGACACGCTGAAGAACGAAACGCATATATAAATAAGAATAAAGAAGGCGACAAGTCTAAGGGTTCAGGAATGGACAACAGAGAGGCTCAAGCAATACTAAACTGGCTATCTACGCTTGATAATGTAGAAGGTGGCAAAATAGCTAGAATAGAGAATATATCAAGAGAGATTATAACAAACACAAACAGGCAGCGCTTAGAGAGTGGCCTAATAAACCCTGAACTTTTAGACTCAAACTACAAGTCAAAAGTATATGATAATTATGTTCCATTAAGAGGTGATATAGAATCTGACATTGAAACTGACGAAGATTTAATGGGTAAACCACGAATGACTACCAACTTATTTGGTGCCGCAGGTAAGGAAGACAGGTCCGCAACTGGACAGACCGATTACGCAGAAAATATCATTGCATCTATGATGGCACAGAACCAAAGGTCTATTGATCGTGGTGAACGTAACAAAGTAGGTCAGTCATTTGTTAATTTATTAAAAGGTATGGAAGAGCAACCTGATGGCACATTTAAAACTAATGAGCAATTAAAAGGAGAAATGGAAAAGATTGCTAGGTTCGTTGATGATATGCCAGAGAAAATGCAACAAAGCTTAGATAAGAACAGAATACTTACTATAAAAGAAAATGGTGTAGAAGTTAAGGTTCACTTTGAGGATGCTAGAATAGGTCGTGCATTAAAAGGCCATCTTACACCTGAGTCTGTGGGCAAGTTTACCAAAGCTCTTGGCAAGATGAATAAGTATTTATCTAGTATTAACACAACTTACAACCCATCATTTGTTATACCAAACTTTGCTAGAGACTTGCAGACAGCAGGTGTTAATATGCAACAGTATGACCAAAAAGGTATGACTAAAGAAGTATTGACTAGTACCTTATCTGCCGTTAAGGGTATCGCCGCTGTGTTACGGGGCGGTAAAGAAACGTACTGGTCAGAACAATACAAGAAGTTTGTGGAAGCTGGTGGTAAGAACGCCACTAACCAAATGGGAGATCTACAAGATCAGATAAATAATATAGGTGATATATTAGGCGATATATCTAATACAGGAATAAAGAAGAAGCTAGGATTAAATAAGAATGGATTTACAAGAAAGCTATTAAACTTTTTAGATGATTACAACACTGCAGTTGAGAATGGTGTAAGAGTATCTGTATTTACCTCACTTACTAAGCGTGGCGTTTCACCGGCCCGGGCTGCTCAAGCAGCTAGGAACGTAACCGTGAACTTTGCGAAAGGTGGAGAGAACAAAACATTAATGAACTCATGGTATTTATTCTATAATGCATCATTGCAGGGATCTATGGCGCTTATCAACGCTGCTACCAAATCCAAGAAGGTTAGAAAAGTTTGGGCTGGTTTGGTTGTCTACGGCATCATGCAAGATCAAATTAATTCACTTCTTTCTGATGATGAAGATGAAGATGGAATTAAAGATTATGATGAGTTACCTAGATACGTTTTAGAGCATAACTTAATACTGCCTACCTTTGGATTGGCAGGAGACAAGTTCGTTATGATACCTTTATCGTATGGACTAAACTTAGGTGTTAACTTTGGCAGGTCGTTAAGCAGAGCGGCTAGAGGGGAGTACACATCTGGAGAAGCTAGTAGGTCTATCTTCGGCACTGCGTTTGAAAGCATAAGTCCGTTTGGTGGGTTCGACAATATATATAATCTTACTGCACCAACAGTCTTAGATCCTTTTGTTAGTTTGGCTATCAACGAAGATTACAAAGGAGACCCCATATACAAAGAAAGTCCTACGTTCTCATCAAGACCAACACCAGACAGTCAATCATACTGGTCTAACACCAGCTTTATATCAAAAGCTATAGCAGATAACATAAATAGCCTAACAGGTGGAGATGCAGTATCTAGTGGTTTTATTGACTTTAGTCCAAACACTATGGAGTTCTGGTTTGATTACCTTGCAGGTGGTACAGGTGCGTTTGTTCAGCGTACACTTGAAGCACCTCCGTCTATCTACGAAGCTCTACAAGGAGACTTTGAGGGCGATATAATGAGAGCTATACCACTAGTAAGAAAAGTAGTTATAAGTCCTAGTGAAAGAGAAGATGTAGGAAATTACTTAAAGAACAGACAAGAGTTATTTACGATACTAGCAAGAATAGACCTCGCTAGGAAGTCAGGGGATACAGCAACTGCAAATAGCCTATTCACGCAATATAAAGATCAAGTAAGGATATCTGGTAGATTAAAAGCTATAGATAATGCCAGAAATAGATTATTACGGCAGATCAAGGAAATTGACGCAAACCCAAGAATACCAGAGCTAACGAAATCTAATCTGAAAAGAATTAGAAGAGAAAAGATAAATGACCTCATGAGACAAGGGTTAATATTAATGAGGACTGTAGGTCTAAAAGAAGCAGGATAAAAGTTAACATTAACTTATAGCTAAAAGTTAGCAATATGACTGGTGGTATCTATAGCAGCGAATCGAGAAACAAAAACAGTTGACTAACCGACACTTGTTTAACTCGCTGCCACAAAACCAAGTACTATCATACTATCATTGGCTTCGCCTACTGCAGTATTATTGTAGCCAAGTTTGCCCGTACCAATACCAACATTGCCAGTAGTGTCAATGCGTATAGCCTCTATTTATTTTTTGTAATTTTGATTAATTCTTTTAGAAACCATTGTGCTTTTTCTAAATCTTCCAATGGATTATTGCTATTCTTGTGTTCGTATCTCCATAGATATTTGAGGATACTTCCTTGTAGGTAGTGCTTGTATCCATCTCCTAGAGCTGATTTGATAGCATCTATGCACTCAACCTTGCCTTTGCGATAATGATTTGGTCTATTGACCTTATCCTCTTTTTGCATCTCTCACTCCTATTCCTTTAAAATGTTTTAAATCAAAATGACAAACGGGTTCTTGGTCTTGCCAGTCATTTCTGTCAGCACGACCACCATGTCTAATCTGGTGATGAAATAAAAAATCCAAGTAACCTATTTTGTCTGTCCACGATACAATTAGTATTGACTTAGTATCTGTCTCTCTAGCTAGTCTTCTGGCTTCCATAACCTTCGCTAGAGATATTATGTATGTGGGAAATGTACCAAATTTGTGTGTCCTACATTTAACCTCAGCAAAACCAATTAATATATCATCACGATACATGGCATAGTCTATTTTATAGGACATTGGCAGTTTATAAGAAACCACGTTCCAACAATCTGAAACGTGGCTTATAAGATTTTTTTCTGATCTTAGGTCGTTAGCATTTTCATACAAAGGTCGCATAAGTTAACCTTAACCTTTTTTGCTTTCTACCCAATTAATGATATCTTCTTTTCTATAAAGTATTTTTGCTCGACTTTCTGATTTGATTATAGGATAACCCTTTGGAAAGTTTTCCTCTGGGTTTTTCACTAACTTCAAAACCATTTGCTTGCTTATTGAAAGATATCTAGCAACACCATCCACAGTCAAAAAATCAGAAGATATATCTGCATTATTCGTTGACTTGGTCGACATTATCACTCCTATCGTCTGGTGTGCCATCTTCATTGACCTTAACCATAACGACCATATATCTAGAACCAACCCAGTCTTTGTGTAGCTCTGGTGGCACATCATTAGGGTGTATGGTTAATCTTATGTTAGTTCCGTTCTTGTCTTGCATCATAGATGTTTTGACTGCTTCAAAACTAATATTCTTAATTTTGTTTTCTTCTTCCATTACACCCTCCTTAAAATGGTATTTCATCATCTAATGTATTATTAGATGAATTAGGTTCTTGTCTTGGCTTTTGATAGCCTTGATCTCCACTTTCACTTGCTTCTAGTCTTTCTTTTTCTACGTTGGCTATTATTCTGAGATAGGCATTACCAGACTTAGCTACCTTTTTCCAACCAACAAGATTGACTTTGGGTTGATGTATGCCCTCTCGTTTTTGAGCTATGAGATCATCAACAACTTCCATATCAAGCTCTAAAAGACCATTGTAATCTGGACTTTTTTCACTTTTCCTTTGCTTTGCAATAAACAAAGCTCCAGTTGCACCATAATTATTATCTTCCATTAATTTTCTCCTTTTTTAATTTCTTCTGCTCTTTGCTTGAAAGCAGTCTCTATTTCTTGGTAAGCTTCCATAGACATATCTTTAAGTATGTTTAATGGTTCTGGATTGTTTTTCCAGAAACCTACCAACTCCACTCTGGTGTTTTGTGCTTTTAAGAATGTTGTAAATATTTCTTTTATACCACTAACCACCTTTGGATCTGGTTTTGAACTTGTGTTCTTATCAGAAACTTCTCCCTCGTCTATTTCAGCTTGAGAATAAAAGTCCCCATGAACACCAAGTAATTTTAAAATAACACGATCTATAGCTCTTTTCTCTGCCATAGCATACACATACTTATTAGATGTGTTTTGAGGACTAACCTCTCCAATAGACCATGCAGTATTCTTGCCTTTACCATCATCTATGTAGCCTTGAACAACCAAAGAGACTATTTTCTTTTCAGTATTACTTTCAATAATTGTTGGTGGGTCAAACCACATACCAAGATGAGCAGATACTTTTTCTAATGCTTTATGCTTTACAATCAAGGCATTTTTATTTTGAGGTAAAGACCAAACTGCACTATTCTTGTCTCTAACATCAACAACCTCTCCTACCTCTTTGAGTAGCTTGCTTAATTTTTCGTTGATCTCTGCCATTACAGTTTATTCCACTCCCTAATTTTATCTCTTATTTTTATGAATATTCTGATTAAGAAAAATGGTTTTTCCACCTTACCTTTTCCAGTAGCTTCAGCTATATGCTCTGCAATTAAAGATCTGTCTTTAGGTCTAGTAGAAGTTATTTTTGGTTTTAACCTCACATTCCCACTTTTCTTAACTCTTCTTACGACTTTTTTAGGACTAGTCTTGTCTTCAGTTTTTTTGACCATCATCTACCCTTTCTTTGTATTGATTGCAAAAATCAGCAACTGAACAATAGTTGCCACAACGAGTGTGTTCTCCAACACGAAACTCTATTTCTAATTCTGTTTTTTGGGTGTAGGCTTTGTCAGTTTCTTTGTGCCACTCAATGTATTTCAGAGCTTCCTCTTCGCTATCTAAAACCCTCAAAGCTCTTTTCTGACCCTTTTTCTTTACTGCCCAAGTATCATTCTTTTTCCATGTGTCTGTATCTGAACACAATGGGTAAGTCTGGTGAACGTCAAAATTTATCTGGGACTCTTGGTGCAATGCCATTCTTTTTTTAATGTATGCCAATCTATCCTCATAGCTCCACAAAGGTACGTCTACAAAAACAATAGGAGCTTTGGGGTAGTTTTCTTTTTTTTCACTATCTCTTCTATTCCAATCTCTTAATATGGCACATATTTTAAGGCTAGTTACGTTGCTTTGGATAAAAGCATTTTTATCATCAACAAGATAGGCATAACAGTTTAATTGATTTTCCCATTCTGGCTTTCCGTATATCACAGACCAAACTGATGTAACTTTGTAATCAACAATAGTTATCTGGTTGTTCTTGATCTCCTGTCGATCAACTGCACCAGATAAAACCCAACCATCAATATCAGAATATAACCTTTCTTCAGTTATGCTATCGTTTGTTTGTTTTGAATTTTCTAATACCGAATGGACTGCAGTTCCAAATAATGCCCAGATCATATCAACTGCATCAACTTCTATGTCTTCGTCATATTGTTCTTTCATAATCCTTATTCTAGGACTATCAATCAATGTCGTTACTGATATATCAGCTTTGCCTTTACTGTATTTGTCGTTTATGGCAAAATCCACAAATGGTTTAGGCATACCAAATTTGTTTGTAATTTTCATGTGTCTTCTCCTACGCAATTTCGAAACTACAATGGAACTCTATGTATGTCAATAACAAATAATAACAAAACTTCATTTGTAATTTTGGGAGAGCCTGCAAGCAAAGCAAACTCTAGAAAAATTGTAAATTTTGGTAAACGAGTGGCACTAATAAAATCTCAAAAAGCAAGGGATTATGAAAAAATATTTGCAGATCAATGTCCAGTTTTAAAAAATCTTATTGAAACTGATGTAAAAGTAGAGTTAATTATATACTACGCATCAAGGAGACCAGATTTAGATGAAAGTGTGATACTGGATTGTATGCAAGGGAAAATTTATGTTAATGACAGACAAGTCAAACAAAAGCACATTTATTGGGGACTGGATAAAGAACGACCTAGAACCCATGTCAGAGTGTCGCCTTTGGAAACATGTGATTTGCCAAGCGATATCTGATAGCTATCTTGGTAGTGCCAAAGAAAAATTAAAAGTTGCTGAATGGTTAATGTCAGAAGATTATGTTACTTGTTGCGACATGGCAGAACTACACCCAGAAAATTTACACAAACTAATTAAAGAAATATTAACTAGCAAACCAGTAGTCGCTAGATATCTTGGTGAACGATTAAAAAAAGTAATTCAAGATAGAGGTTATCTCTACTAGTTATAACATACTAGTTATAACAAGTAATAATATATATATATACTAGTTATAACTAGTAGATGTTAATGTTAACATTTGAAAAGGTTTTTGAAAAACGGCGAAGCCGTTTCTTTAGTAACAAGTTTACGAACTTATAAAATTTACAAAATTTTTTGTTGACGGCTATTTTTTATCTTATTATGTTTTCTTTCATGCGTAGGAGATTTCAATGGAATTAAAACATAATATTAGGGCAAATGCTCTAAAGTTGGGTAGTGGGCAACATAAGGTTAACTGCCCATTTTGCTCAAATCAAAGAAAGAAAAAAGAACAAAAAACCTTATCCCTTAAAGTTGATGCCAAGAAAGTTTTTTACAACTGTTGGCATTGTAATGAACAAGGTTCAGTTAAGTTTGAGGAAAGTAATTTTAGGTTAATAAGGAGAGAGAATGTGATTCATGCTGTTGATGATAATAGGTGGCGAGATTTAACAGTAGAGAATGGCAGTATAAATTATTTAAAAAGCAGAGGTATATCTGAAGATACTGCCAGAAATGTAGGTATCAAGTTCAAGCATCATTACATTGCATCAGAAAAAAAAGAGATGCCTTGCATAGTTTTTCCATACAAAAACAATGGCAGTACTGAATATGCGAAACTAAGATCTTTTCCAGAAAAGGGTTTTTCTTCACAAGGTTCTGCAGTTAATTTCTTCAATATAGATAATGTAAACGACAACGAGTTTATGATTATTTGTGAGGGGGAGATGGACTGCCTTTCATTTATGGAGATAGGATATAAATCAGTTGTATCCATACCTCATGGAGCAGTTATGAAAGTTGTTGATGGCAAGATAGATGCTCATGAAGACAACAAGTTTAAGTTTATCTGGAACGCAAAAAAGAAACTTGACGAGTGCCAGAAGATTGTTATCGCAATGGATAGTGATAAGTCTGGGCAAGCTATGGCTGAAGAATTAGCCAGAAGAATAGGTAAAGACAAGTGTTTTAAAATAGAATATCCAGAAGATTGCAAAGATGCCAATGAAGTTTTGGTTAAGTATGGTGCTGAAGAATTAGATAAAATAACTGCAAACCCAGTACCTTATCCAGTTTCAGGTTTGTATGATGCATCACATTTTTATGAAGAAGTTGATGACATTTATGAAAAAGGTATAGGCTCTGGTGTTTCTACTGGCTACCAAGAAGTAGATGAACTTTATACTGTTGTTGAGGGTCAGCTTACAGTTGTAACTGGACACCCATCTTCTGGTAAGTCAGAGTTTGTAGATCAGATTATGGTTAATATTGCTAGAGATAAAGGTTGGAAGTTTGGTATTTGTAGCTTTGAGAATGAGCCTAGAATACATATTGCCAAGCTGATTAGTAAATATGTAGGCAAACCTTTTTTTGATGGTATAACTCCAAGAGTTACAAAGGAAGACCTAGCTACGGGAAAGAAGTTTGTGCAAGATCATTTTTCTTTTTTGTATCAAGCTGATGGCTCTCTATCTACATTGGATAGCATCATAGAGAGAATGAAAGTGGCAGTCATGAGACATGGCATCAGAGGTGTTGTTATAGACCCTTACAACTATATATCAAAAGAAAATATTACTTCTGAAACTGATTGGATATCAGATATGCTAACTACGTTACGAGTGTTTGCCCAAGCTCATGGAATACATATCTGGTTTGTTGCCCACCCAACAAAGATGATGCGAAAAGATGATGGGACTGTGCCACCACCAAAAGGATATGATATTTCTGGTAGTGCTTCTTGGTTTGCAAAAGCAGATCTGGGACTAACAGTTCATAGACCTAATCCATCAACGTCTAGCATAAGCCAAGTGTTGATATGGAAATGTAGATTTTCTTGGGTTGGTTCGGTTGGGGATTGTATGCTATCGTTTGACAAAGCAACATCAAGATATATAAGTACAGATCATATGGAGACTGCTGAAGATATGTTAGCTCCTAAAAAAGCAAAGTATCGTAAAACACCAGTTAAAAGCTATTATGAAAAAGATGACGAAGACGTACCCTTTTAACAATAGAAATATTAAGCCAGAATTTATTGGCAACTCTAACAAAGTTAGAATGAGGATTGTTGACCAAACATCTCTAGATACGTTACTTACGAATGATAGTATATCACTTAATGATTATAAAATATTAGATAAACTGGCATCAGATTATAATAAATCTGGCATGGTTGGAATAAAAGCTACAAACTTTAATCCCAGAATTACAACTAGCTACGACACAAATAACGATAGTCATTACATTTTAAAAAGAAAAGTTTACGATTGCCTAGCTTTGGTAAAATCAGCAGGAGGGATTTATTGCTATAATATACTAATGAAACTTTTAACAGATAGAAATTTATCTAGGGTAGATAATGAATTTATTAAAAATAATACTGGGGAAATTGTTAAGCCAATAAAAGAATTTTATGAAAGTTGGAGTTCATCTTGACTTAATTGATTGGTGGGATTATGTTGTCTATAAGTGTGTAACCTCCATTACTCACTTCTCACTACGCTAAAAGAGGGCAGTACTCCTATACTGCCCTCATTCTTTTTTATTATCTATTCTCAGTTCTTAATAATAATCTTCGAGTTGCAAGATTAGTGCTTTTTAAACTTTGCATTATTCTTTTTTCATTCTCAGTTAAATTGATTAATCTTAAAAACCTTTTCTTTTGGATAAGAATATCCTTACGTTTTTGAATAGATTTTTTCATTGCCATTTTCTCCATATAGTTGAATTGTTGTGTTGTTTTTCAACTTGGTGGCAATCTCTAAAAGTTAATGTTAACTATTGATCGTCAAACGTACTGCCACTACGTCTATACAAAAGAGATGATGTAGAAACTCTATTTACCTTTCCGTACCTATCTCTATCAGATAATTTGGTTGGTACGTCTTCAAACCTTTCTTCCATTCCTAATTCACTAGGAGTTTTTTTAGCATTTGCTTGTCTGATCTTATTTTGTATATCTCTTATAGAAGCTCTATCTCTATCAATTTTTGATCTTCCTTTTTTCATTAACTTTTCCTTTTTTAAGTGTATGCTCTCGCTACAGAGCTTTTTGGTTATTTTGGTAGTATTCGTACATAGAGATCTACTAACCCCTCTGTACAAGCCTTAAATCGCATTTAATTTATGAGTTTCCATACCTTAGACTGATCTTGATTACAAAGTCCCAGTTTTGCCCTTACATATTTGACTATTTTAATGCACATGAGGGGTACAAATAAAAAGGGAGGTATGGCATTGAGGAACGTCTTTAATTAACTAGGCACTCATAAAACCCACCATTTTTGGAGTGGACTTACACCTCTCATTCTTTAAAAAAGATACTGTAAAAACTTACCAATATCATTGTAAAACCAACTGCACCTATAAAACAAGTAAATACTATGCCCTCTAAACTTTGCATGTAATACCCATCTGGATTAGCTAGTGTAACAAAAGACATAAGCATTATGCATATGCC